>Ga0209092_10000628_pt1 | contig 35325 bp, 23 predicted proteins | sample FraStrMetagenome_FD_187446 | JGI IMG/M metagenome (GOLD analysis project Ga0209092, IMG submission 187446) | Marine eukaryotic phytoplankton communities from Arctic Ocean - Fram Strait ARC3M Metagenome (SPAdes) (version 2) | ecosystem: Environmental > Aquatic > Marine > Oceanic | place: Fram...
GGAACACATTTTATTGTAAGTGATTATAAAAAAATAGCGGCTCCAATAGGAACTATGCTTATACATCCAGGGAGATGCACACATTACCACGAAGGCTTACCTATTACATCAGGAGAAAGATACATATTAGTTGGTTTTATAGAATAAAAAAGATTTAAAGAAATATTAAGTATAATAAGGAAGATGACATCCTTCGTTAATACTGGGTTTATAGAAGAGGAACAATATTATGGTAACGTAGAATATAAATTGAGGTTTGAGTCAATGGATGAAGATAAAATTAAAAAATATGCGACTCAGATGAAATTTAGACTGATAGAAGGGAAAGGAGAAGCTATATATTTAATAGGAGTTCAAGATAATGGTCAGATAGTTGGACTGCCAACTAACGATATTGATGTAAGTATTGATATAATACATAAAATTTGCAATGAGATCAATACTGAAGTAAAACAAATAATAAAAATTAATGTTGAAAATTCAAAACGAAAGATATTAATGGTGACATTAAATGCTCTTTTTAATATAGAAGATATATTTGTGCTAAATGATTAGTAATAATTTTATATTTAAAAGTATAATGAAATTATTATTATATGGATAATCCCGACAAAGATATAGAAGATTTTTGGCTTACTCTAAAATGCTGTGTAGTTAATTTTTATAAATACTGTAATGAGCCAGTAGATATTGAATCAATGAGTAATGAACTGAATAGTCTACAACAAAAAATGGATTATATTAATATTGAATATAAGATTAATATATTCATTATAGAATTAATAAATATACTGTTTAAAAATATAGATAAAATAGAGGATAATTATTACCTATATAATGCTAGAATATTATTAACAAATATCAACAGATGGATTAAGATTCGTGAAAAAAAGCTGTTTGTTAAGGAGGACATTGAAACAGAGAATAACCGATTTTTACTAATAAAATTATTTTCGAATTTACTAAAAACAATAGATAAAAAGGTTCATAATGAAGACATTCAAATATTTTTCACATTGTGTAGAGATACTATTAATAATGAAGATTATGGATTTATGATAGATTTTGCGTTAGAATTAAAAAATACTTCAATGCTTGAAACATTAGATAAAGTTACAGATGTTAGAGCATATATAAATAATAGATTTGATACTGGTTTTTTTGAGAAAATGTCATTTGCGAAGATAGTAAGAAAACTTAAGCATAAATAATAGTTAATATAAATTTATTAAATATTATTAATCACTATTTTTAGGTGCGAGGCAAAATTTAACCTCTCCTAAATTAGCTACACTGTATTTAATTATAATAGGATAGTCATTTTTAAGATATATCTCAATGTTTTGACATAAATTAGTACATTTAGTAAAAGTTACCAATTTTTTGATTGAGAACACGCCTTGAATAACTTCGTCTGGAGTTAAGTTTTGAATATATGTCATACCACTATTACCTGATTCTCTGATAACTGTAGTTTGATCAACCCAATCATTAGCTATTTTAAATACTAACTGATTACCACTTGATTTGATTTCCATATCATCGGCTAAATTACTCATATCTCTACATAATTTTTGAAAATCGGTAGAAGGCATTCTTAATACAGAACTAAATTCTGCTGGGGGGACTTCGACTTTATCAATGAACAAATCCATTAATTTAAGTGAAAAATTATGTTTTAAACCTTTTTCACCAGTTTCAATTTGAATTTTTAGATCACTTGGTTCATCTTTTTCAACAAAAAAAGTGAGAGTATCGTTAGGAGACATAATTTTCAATAATTTATAAAGTCTCAACATTGATACTCCACATACTACAGGTTTAGGACAATGAAACTTCTCAAAATTTTTAGAGGATAACTTCATATGAATAAGTGCTACATGAGAACTATCCATGGCAATGATTTTAAGACCACTCTCATCTACTTCAATATTAACATCTGTTAAAATTTCTTTGAGAGCTTCTACCAATGTTCTTACAGCACTGGCTTGAACTGTTCTAATTAAAAATTTATAGGTATCTAGTTCTTCATCTAAACTATTAACTTGTTCGGATGATTCAGATATATTATCATCTATTTCGTTTTCGATAGAATTTGATTCATAAGATTCTTCAGTAAGTGCGGACATAACTATATCTATTTAAAGTTGTATATTCTTTAAATAAATATCTTATTAAATTTTTATATTATCGTGAAGTATATATTAACTTCTTTTCTTTATACCTACCATCTGAATTTTTTAATAATTTAAAGGATATCATTTCACTATGTTCACTTACACATTTATCTACAATTGTATTCATTTTATATATTTTAAAAATCTCTTTGTTAGTTAAGGTTTTACATCTAGAAATTTGCATATTTTTACTACAATTGGATGATAACAATTTAGAGTTATTTCTTAGTTCTTTAGGTTTAGAATGAATTATTTTAACTTCTTTGATTCCATCATTAATAATATGACAGCTATCTGTTAATGTTTTCTTGACACTTTCTTTACTTAAAATTTCATAATTAGTTATAAAATCAGTATCATCGAAATCTAAAATATTTCTGTAATAAAGTTTCTTAATTGACTTATACAATTCGGCGATTCTGTTTTTACTATTTAAATCTTTATTTGATAAAAATATTTCTAAATTCTCATTATAACGATATCGTTCAGTATTGGATAAAATTTTAAAATTATCTAGTATTTGTATTTTACTATAATTATTTTGTATTAGCTCATCTATTAATTTTATTTTATTTATTTTAATATTATTACCAACAGTATACATTTGTAATTTACATGATTTAGTAGGTATTAAATCTAAAAGTTCGTTATAATTTGTAATAGAAATATTTTCCAAAAAATTTATATCATATTCGCTCATTTTCAATATTGTGTTTGATATAAGATTATTTAAATCACCACCTTCAAAATCTAAATTAAACATTGACTTAATTTTTCCAATATTTCCAGAATTTACATCTCCAAAAATAAGTTGTATTGATAATTTCAAATAGTCTTGGATACTACTTTTTTTTGATATGTCAGATATCAGTTTAGCGTTACTAGTATTTACTATATACTTACCATTACACTTATCTAAATTACCTACATTATCTATAGATATATTAGGATATATATCTGGAATACTATTATCTTCAGTTACAAGTATATTAAATAAGATTTCAATAATAGGAATAATTGATATTTTTTTAATAAAACTATTTATCTCAATACTATAAACTACTTTTTTGATAAAATTTCTTAGAATTCTAAACTGACTTTTTTGCAATAATTTAAAAATACAGTATTTACTAGCAATATATATATTGGTAGTGTAACTAAATTTACTGATTAATTTATCTTTATTTGATAACAATGAGTTACCTGATATTTTTTCATTAGCTTTCTCTATAAAAATTTTATTTAATAGATTATTTATTCTATAATCTTGATTTTGAGATTTAGTATTTGCTAAGAAAGATAAAAATGGCGATAAATCTATAGTATCTCCAGTGCTAAGTATGATTTTGTTAAAAAGTTTATTACTATCATCTAATAGAAATCCTTTTACAAAAAAAGGAACTGTATAGTCTAATATTTTAAACATAGTTTTAGACATATCAATATACTCTTCAATTGCTTGTGCGTTTCCTTTAATAGTAAATTGTATATTTTGTTTCATTTGAATATTATCAGCAGAGATTGTATCATTATATTTAGATACATTCTCCCTTTTTAATGGTATATATACACCATTTGTAGTTGTAATTCCTAATACTTCATTTGAGTTATTTATATATAAATCGTTGAAAGTGAATAATTCTGATACCGTATCACTATTAATAGATTCCAACTCTTCCATTAATTTACTAAATGTTATTGGTTCCTCGTAAATTTCAGTAAAAAATGCTTTTTGATATTCTATTATACTTTTATCGACAGTGTAATAATTATTATCGATTATTTTAGTTAGACGATCTGATTTTTTCTGTGGTATTATGTTAATGTATGAACCCGTATTTGTTATAAATCCCGTTATAGTGTTATTTTTTTTATCTTGGAAGTAATAAACAGGTTTTATATCAAAAACCAAGTTGTTCAAATGCTTAGCCATATTTTTATGCTTTGATATTTTTTTCATAAATGTGTATAAATCGATATGATCATCTAGGTTAGTGGGTGTATAATTCACTTGTCTACTGTATTTAAATGATACATCAAATTTAAAGTCTATTTTTTCAGTTATTATAGCGGACACATTCGATTTCCCATTATAATCCTTAATTATTATATTATCTCCTAGATTATATGTTTTTTTATCTTCTAAAAGTGATTTGCTTATTAGGATATCGTTTTCAACACTATCGATAGTGACTTTATAACTAATTATGACTATACTATTAAAACTATGTATTAAATTTCTATCTATGATTTCAGGGTATATAGGAATAATAGTTTTATTACTCAATATTATACCATAAATTCTGTTATAATCATCTATTAATAGATACTCTGGATTATAGTAAATATGATTATAAGCATCGTTAGGAAATTGAGAATATAGTGAATAATAAAAACGAAAGATATCAAATAGACAATATTTCTGGTTTGTCAGTTCAGAATTGGGACCTGTTTCACCTAAGTATTTAGATACATTTATAATATCAGATGTTAATTCAGATTTACAACTTTCTAAAATTTTATCAATAATAAGAGATGCATTTTTAAATGGTATTAAGTGGTCATAATTAGCATGATATCTATCACTATCATCATCTTTATTAATAGGTCTCCACTTCTCAAACACTTTGATAGGTGAGTTATTACCATTAAAGTAAAATATAGGTTCAAATGAATCTTTATTTTTAATAGACATTGTAAAATATTTAAACTCGGTAAAATTGTATATATTTTTCATAAAATAAGGACATAAAATTTCATGTTTTATCTTAATACCTCCATCTTCTTTTATAAACTTAGTATCGAATATCAGATGAAAAATATAAGGTCTTGTATCAATTTTATCTGGAGGTGGTTTTTTATTAATAATCTTCTTTATAGAGCCAGCATTTTTTTGAAGAGTATCAGTCCAATATGTAAGATATTCATAATATATACTAAAATCTTTATCTTCATTTGATAAAGTATATTCCATAAAATTTTGAAAAGATGATTGTTTACCATAATTTCTGAATTTTATATCAAGAGAACCTCCATTTAATGTATTAAAAATATCTGATTCCAATGAATCTACAATATAATCTTTAATATGCATAGGATTAAGCTTGTCAAAAAATATATCAGACATCATTGCTAAAAATGAATCGCTTCCTGGTTGGTTACCCATTCTAAAGAAGCATTTTTTTATATCTGACATATCTCCTGTAGTGCATATATCCAAATTATTACCAAGTTTTTGGGAAATATCTATAGGTAAAATACCTATTCTACGAGGACTATATCCCAGATCCTTTGAGTATCCTTGAATATAATTATTATGTTTTCTGATATCTTTTGAAATTTTATTAGGATTATATGCTGACTGAACTTTTTTACTACTATTATTAAAACAACATGGAGTATAATAACCTTTAGGATGAGCTTTATTATTTAAAAAACCAGGATAAGCATATGCGGAACTTTTTTCAATAAGAATCAAACTATTTCGTGCGGTGGCAGCAATTTTACTACTTTTGGTATTAATTACACCACGATTTTTATATGTTGGTTTATATTCAATGATATCTTTATTAGTATTTTTATCAACTCTCCAGTATTGGATATCATTATAATCCTTTGGAACAAAGGTATTTCCATTAATACTTATATAATCCAACATAGTCCAATGTAGTGGAACATTGTCTTTAACATCAAATATTTTTGGACAAATATACCAATTTTTTTCAGACGTACTTCCATATTTAATAGCACTACATTTATTATCTTTAGGTAACGTATCTGAATTTTCACAATTGTTTTTATCATTAATATTAGCATTATAACTTCTACTATTAATATTTTCAACGATGTACTCTGGAATATCACCCACTATATTTTTGTAATTTTTTTTACTAAGCCATACATCGGAAGTTGGTTCGTTATTAAAATACTTACTATCTCTTTTATCTATTTCTTCTTTTTGTTCATTAGTCAATACTTTTGGATATCTACGTGTTCCTTGACAAATACCTGTATATGTTTTGCGTGGGTTTTCTTTATTTTCCCATCCAAATAATCCAGAATCTTTATTGTATAAATTATCTAATATAATATTTTTTGTTAGTCGACTTTGACCTACAATCATACTATCATTTTTAAACACCTCTTTTAATTCATTTTCATTATCTAAAATTGTATCGTCGTCGTCATCTTCATCATCAGATTCATCCCAATCTGATCCTTCTAATTCTACCCCAAAGATATCTTCTCCTATTTTGGTAGTTTCTGCTGTAACTGCTGCTTTAATGGTATCAGTTGATCTTTTTAAATCATGGGACACTGATTTATCAAGGGAATAATTTATTAAAGATTTAATATTAATGTTGCTATTTATATCATTATGAAACTTATAGTTGTAAACTTCGAAAAAAAACGATACAAATTTTGTTACTTGTAGATAGGTATTGTAATCAGGAATATTTTCAATATAAATTTCCATTGAATATGTAGGTGGCTCACCTTCATATTGCGAGTTTTCTCGGATAGAACTTAGATTAAGTGTTATTTGTGGGTTAGTATCAATATTATTACTAAAAGTTCGAGCATTAAGTCCTGTTTTAGAAAGAAACTCTTGTAACTTATCTTGTGCTTTCTGAGGCGTATCGATTTCTTCACTGAAATTATCTCTTAATCTATCAACAATTTCTTTTGTATTATATCCTGTTATTCTGCTTTTATCTATAAAAGTAAATATTTTATTAGATTTGTCATATCCTAGACCTTTATTTGTTTTAAAATACAATGTGACGATACTTTTATCATAACTATCTTTTTTACTTAAATACCTTGGATTGATATTTTCAATTATTTTATTTTCAGACTGATCTTTATAAGATATATTATACGTGTTATCGGATTCATTTACTGATAAAATCTTTGCGTCGAATGTATCATCCGCTGCTCCGTCTTTATCCTGATATAGAACATTATCACCTTTTTCAAAAATATCCTCTGGTAACTCTATCAATGGATATAACATTTCAAGAACATCGTAGGTATTATACCAATTTAATTTGTAATTATTTTGTGTAGTTACTGATATAGTATCATTGCTATATAAATTTGTATCCAATATATCTGTTAGATTAAATTTATTATTATCTATGTAGTCAACCATGTTAAATTCAGGTTTAAACTGTTGATATTGTACTAAATTTCTATCTTCTTCATATATAGTTTTGATAAAACTGTTTAAAGATTCGATTATTTTTGACATTATATCTTCAATATCCTCATTCTCAAATTTGGAGGCATCGATAGATAAATTCAAAAAACCTTTTTTATATATTTCTAAATCGGCATATATAGTTATTTTGGTCTTAAATGATACATCGCTACCTTGGACAATTTCAGTCGAATCTTCAATTTCATTAAGTTTAACATTTCCTTCAATACTATCAATACCAGATAATATACTTCCTCCTGTATTGATATCATATGTTATACCTCCATTTTCATGGATATTTATTTTATTAATTACTCCATTAACTATATTATTTGTATAAAAATAGGCCACTTTTATTTTAAAGAAAACCTCGCGAGGATTGGATTTAATGCGTTTAATTTTAAAGTTATCTACTTCATAATTCTTATATTTTATCCAATTATTAAGTTCGTCCAATGAAACAATTGGAACGTATCCTGATGAATCTGAATATGTAATTGGTTTGTAAATCTTAAATACGATATCATTTGCGATTGTATCTCTAAATTTTGTAAAAGGGATATCAATGTTTAAATTAATATTATTGAATAATTCTATAAAATTATAATTATATGGAAAATTTAGACGTGATTTCAGGTTAATAATTTTAGGTTGTATATCAGTTATAGATAAACTTTCACTACTATCATCTTGTTCAAATACATTAAACGTGTCAAGAGTTTTGATATAGTAACTCAATTCATTATATTTATCTATGATATTCTTATAAATATCTTTTGTAACAATATTTGATTCTATTATTCCTTTTAGGTCTTTTTTCTTTGTTTCATAAAAGTAGTATTTATATAATTTTCCATAGTATTTATCTAAATTAGCGCCTAACGAATTAGTAATAAATCTGGTTACATTTATTTGAGTATAAATATATAATTCAGTGTTATTTGTAATATTTCTAAGTTGATCAGTAAAAAGTGCATTATCAATTTTATATATGTCATCGGATATATCCTTTGGATTACCATATATTTTGTCTAGAATGTTAGTTGAATTAAATTCAAAATCTTTTTTATTTTTAACGTATAGTGTTATAGGGATGAAACTTTTATAAAGTTTATATAAATTTTCTAATAAGGGGTTGTTTAAGATTTCTATGATTTTATTTGGGTCGGAATCATATTCGTTAAATATTAATTCTATAACCTTTTTATTAAAACCAATATTCAATAATTTGTTTTCAAGTATAGTAAGATTAAAACTATATGATTTATTTTTATGAATCATTAATATTTGTTGTTTAAAATTATGTAAATCTTGGTCGGTATATAAATCACTTTTAGTATATATAAACATATCAGATGTTTTAACTAGTTGTCTATAAAGCACTTCACTGTTTTTAGTAAAGTTTGAGATTACACAAGATAAAAATGTATGAAGGTATGATATATTATCGAAATCATGGATAAGATACGGAACAAAATGCACTTTTGTTACTCTATTGTCATTTAAAACATTCCAATTTTCTTTAATATCATACTCAAAGTATGAATTTAAGGTATCGATATTTGTTTTTGATAGAGAATCGAAAGATGTATTATTATCAATACTATCCAATATATTTTTAATAGAATCATCAAATTCGCCAACAAATAAGAATACCATTTGTTTTACATCTTCTGGTGAAGTATAATATCTATCCATTTGTGATAGTATTTCATCATTATCTTCTAATTTAAGATCTTCGGTAAAATCCTTAGCTTCATATGCAGATTCAGAATCTAATAAATTAACAATAACTTTATAACATTTAGGTTTAATATTTAAACTGTTTAAAGACATTTTATAATATATATATAATTTTTTATGGAACATATTAACGTTATAAAAAATAATTCAAATGATAATATAAAAAACTTTTTAGTCGAATTAATTAATTCTGATGAGAGACCTGAATGGGATAGATTTTTTATGGCCCAGGCATGTTTAGCTTCAGGGAGAAGCAGTTGTGATAGATTAAATGTAGGATGTGTAGTAGTTAAAAATAATAGAGTTATTACTACAGGATATAATGGTTTTCTTAAAGGTGCTCCACATATATCAAGAGTTAGAAATGGACACGAGCAATTCACAATACATGCTGAACAAAATGCTATTTGTGATGCTGCAAATCGAGGTGTTTCTATGAAAAATGCTACATCTTATATAACACATTTCCCGTGTATTAATTGTTTCAAACTATTAATTGCTGCTGGAATAAAAGAAATTAAATATTTAGAAGATTATAAAAATGATGACTTTGTAACTGAAATGGCTATAGAAAACAGTATAAAACTAATAAAATTATAATAAATTAAATTATTATAGATTTATTTAAGAACCTTTTCTGTATAATTATAAACTTTATAGTCTTCCAATATATGTGATAGTTTTTCTTTCACATCTGAATTAAACATATACCTATGATGATATCTCTGTAGATAGCCATTGCACATGACATCCTTTAGTCTTTTCATATGATCATCTTTTTGAAGAGCAGAGCCATCGCCTAAAAACCAATTTTGAACACATATTCTAGGTGAAGTTTCATATGATAACTGTTTGAAGTAATCCTTCATTACATCTCCCATTAAGGTTTCAATGGTGATCCACGTCCATGGTCTTGTTTTTACAATATTTAATGCGGTTGTTATAGCATCTCTAGACATATAGTATCCACCAACGCAAGCAAATGCCTGTGGGTGAAATACAGCAACTTTATCATCTGGAATATCTTCAACACTTATTAGTGGAGCTGAATCAAATCTGATTATATGTGTTTTATTTCTACCTATCTTATCAAACATATCCTGTAATAGTTGTTTCCAATTTTTAAGAAAATAGATATCATCTTCGAAAAATAGTGCTCCATCACAATTTTGGTCAAATGCTTTTTGCCACATATCAATATGATCCCAAGATATTATATTATTTTTAAGCGTATAATCTGCTACACAAGGATACTTTGTAGGTTCTACTCTTTCAATTTGTTCTTTTGGGAATCCAGATAGAGTAAACTGTTCTAATATTTGTTTTCTACGTTCAACAAGTCTTTCGGGATTAAGGTAGAAAATTTTTAGAGAATCTACATATCTATTTTTATTATCGTCACCTAAAGGATTCCAGTCACTATGCGATTGATCAAATAATTGAGCATTCCATTTTGATAATGCGTATTTGGTAGTTACTCTATAAGCTTCAGTCATATTTAATATATTATTATAACATTTTAAGTAAAAATTAATATTCCAAAAAAAATTTTGTGATTAATATAATATAGAATGGCCGAAGAAAGTGTAAACAAATTTATGACTCTTATTAAAGATTTCAATGTTATTGGTTTCGCCCTGGGTGTTATGGTAGGTAACCAAGCCGCAGACCTTGCTGACGCAATTATTCAAGGTATTATTATGCCTACAATCGAACCTGTGCTTAACAAAGTAGGTGGTAAAGATGTAACTGTCAAATTTGGAGGAATTGTAATTCATTTAGAAAAATTCATCTCCGCATTTATTAAATTTTTAGCTCTTGCTATGATTATTTATTCTCTTATGTCTATGGGAGTTCAAATCACAAAACCTGTAAGTTGGGTATCAGTAAGAAGTGTTGCTGATGGTGTTACTCTTTAAATTAATTAAATAAACTATTTATTATTTAATTATTTTACATAATCTCCTTTATCATATGATTTACAAAATTCTGATAATTTTTTAAGTGGTTTTCTTTCAGTAAAAACTTTAATAAGATCATGGATACTATCATGACCGTCACCTTTGAGTTTAATCTCCATAGAAGGTAAAGGATCTATGTCGAAACATTTATATTTTGTATTAAGTTCTGGATTTTCTCTAAAACCATGTTTTTCATAAAAAGCACAATATAAATCTGGATGTTGATTTTTTCCTTTTAAATATTTAATTCCACCATATTTATATTTTTCTAAATTGAAAGGTTCTTCATCTTCTTCATCCTCTTCATCTTCTTCATCCTCTTCATCCTCTTCATCATCTTCATCTTCTTCATCTTCTTCATCTTCTTCACTATCATCATCTTCGTCATCGCTATCATCATCTTCGTCATCGACACTATCTCCCTCATCATCGCCTGGAAGATTGTCACATATATCAATCTCCTCTAATTCCGGCATTTCATCATCATCATCTTCAACATCTTCATCATCTTCTTCTTCATAGTCTTCATCATAAACTCCACGTTTTTTATAATAATCTTCATAGCTCCACTCAGTGTTACAATCGGCATGATTATTTTCATATATGTCATATCTCCAAAATTCATGATTAAGAAGCGCCTTTATAATAGTTTCTTTATTACCAGGTCTTTTTAAACCATAACATTGTTTTAATTCACACAACATCTTTATAGATTTTGATTCAAGAAAACTTTTTCTAGACTCATAGTTATCTAAGTCATCTAAATCATCATCATCTTCGTCATCTAATTTGTATTTAATACAATTAATGTTATGGTCTATAGATATATTACAACATTCATCTTCAGCACCTTCATCTTCCATATCTATAACTCTGACATAGTCATAAAAATCAAATTTATCTTTTTCAATTATATCATGTGCTTCTGCTTCACCAAGATTTAATGCTATTTTTATTATATCTAAAGGTAATACAACTTTGTTAAGTAATGGTATACGTTTAAGTTGGTTATAAAAATGGGTTGGTGTAGCAGCACCTCTTGGTTCAATATTTAATCCATTAGACCATTCATAATCTTGTGACTTATCATTTGGATTAAAGCTTTTTTCAATCCAATTAGTTTTCCATCTATATAAGAATGAATCATTATCTAAATATAAGTCATTATCAAAATCATTCTTTATCTGGACCCAGTAATCATATCCATCAGTTAATTTATAATCATCTTTTTTAACCATATCATATGCATTTTGTCTTACTTCTTCAAAATATACTCTAAGCTCTGTTATATTATCATATAAGTCTTCTTCATCTTCTTCATCTTCTTCATCTTCTTCGCTATCATCTTCATCATTATCTTCTTCCTCGTCACTACTATCACTATCATCAGGATCTATATCTGCTTTATTATTAGTGACTTCTAATATTGCTCTATCATTATCCATAAGATGTGCTCGTATTAAGTAAAACATCATTAAGTATGCTCCAACTGCTTTAATGCCGTTTTTACTAGCAAATGGATTAGCACATATAACCGATATTTTTGTATTTTTACTATTTTCCATACATGAATGACACGCGTTATCTTCAATAATAAGTAAACCATGTATTCTATTCAGGGGATTATCATATGTAAACCTTGCTTTAAGTTTTTTTCTTCTATTACTCCCAGATTTCCTAATAGTTTTCAAAGTTTTTTCACTAGCATATGATGGTATATCTCTATTATCGTATGCAAAGTATATCCTATATTTTCTTAAATGTTCTGGGATAACTATTCCATCAGATTTATCACAAAAAATAGAGTCATAGTTCTTATTAAGAGATTTATTAAATCTGCCAGTTGAAAGTGTAAAATGCCTACATATTTTTTCTTTGATATGTCCAGAACTTACTTGTTCATCTCCAGAAGATAAGTGTTTATAATTAGTGCAATTTTTTCCAAGTTTTAATGATAATTCATTAAGAGAAAACTTATCCATATTAGGATTATGTTTGGATAAAAATTCTTCTAGAGTAACTATACTTATATGAGTGAGACTATCTCTCATCTCAGCCAGTGGATATTTAGAACTTGATTGGAACATGAAAGCTGTATTAATATTAAATAAATCTTCAGTGTTTAAATCCATTTTAATATAATATATTAAAATATTTTTATAGTTGCAATGGACTGTCTGTAATTTCTGTGCCACAGTATGGGATAGGATTAGATTTATAATCATGGTTTTTATAAACACCTATACTTATTCCTTTTTTTAGTAAATATTTCATATTATTCCAAAATTCCTCAGTATGACCAATTGATTTTGTCATCACATGTGCTAATTCATGAATAGCTACAAACATAATAGTGTTAATATCAACTAATTCTTGTTTTTCATCTTTAGATCTGATACAAAATACAATTTTTTCTCCTTTATTAACAGAATATGAGGTATAGTTTGTATTAGGTATAGATTCTGATAGTTTCTCAGGTCTATAGTTAGATATTAGTCTTTCAACACGAGCATCATGGCTATTATTTTTACCTAGATGATTTACAATAGTATCTAAGTTTTTTCTAATAGTTGCCAACATATCCGCGGCCTCTTGTTTATCTTCTACGTTTCTGACGAGATATTGTCTATTATCTATACCTGATTTTACGTATGTGAGCTCTGAATATTTAGATTCATAATGTAGAAAAAAACATAGCACAATAACAATTACAACAATAACTGTAGTTAATTCGTTCATAGTTAATATGCTGTGAGAAAAAAATTTTAGACATATGAAATAAAAATAAATCTCATTAGTGTATTTATAATATAAATAAAATAGTCACTAAGTTAGACCAATTAATTTAATGATTATATAAAAAATTGATAATAAATATTTAAGAAAAACTCTGAGTAATTATTTATCAATATGACTGATACAAAAAACGATCTAGAATTTCAGATTACTACTTGGTATCAAGAGGATTTTGAAAAAAGAGAGGATAGTGATAATGATTCATCGAGTGATGAAAGTGGTAGCTCTCAATATAAATTTCAGAAAAATGAGACCAAATATACAATAAATATTTTTGGAAAAGATGAAAATGAAAAAACATATTCACTTAAAGTAGAAGACTTTACACCATATTTCTATGTAAAAGTGCCTGATCATGTTAACAAAAAACATTTAGGAGGATTTTTGTTTTGGGCAAGAAATAAGATGTGGAAAAAAAATAAAGACTGTCTTTTGAGATGTACATTACATAAGAAAAAACGTTTTAGAGATTTTGACAAAGGTAAAAAATATAATTATATTCGACTAGTATTTAGTAATACAAAAGCTATGAAAAATGCGATGGGTCTATTTCAGAATAGAGAGTATAATCCTATGACCAGGAGAATGAAAATATCTGAGAAAAAAATTATTATCCCAAATATTTCTACAAAACCATTCTTATATGAATTGTCTGATAGTATGATTGATCCATTATTGAAGTTTATTCATCACAAGGATATAACTACAGTAGGATGGATTAAGGTCAGACGTAATAAAATAGAAAAGGATTATGATGCTAATACAACATGTGATTATAACTATAAGACCAAATGGACAAATGTGAAATCGATAACTGAAGATAGAGATAATACAAAAATTAGAACGTTATGTGTAGATATAGAGTGTGATTCTTCTCATGGAGACTTTCCTGTTCCAATTAAAGATTATCTGAAACTTGCCAGAGATATTTATAATTATTATATGAAATTAGAAAATAAAAAACGTGGATCTGTGAGTGATAAAACAAAATTTATTAAGGAGTGTATTGAAATCGCGTTTGCTAATGGTGATAAAGATAAAGAACTTCATAATATATTTACAAAGCATAATCAAAAACCTTCTAAAAGCTTAATAAATACAATTTCCAAAAAGTTATCAGGTTATTTATGTTTATCAGATAGCACAAATAGTATTCTAATTAAGTCTCATAATACAAAATGTATTAATACTCTAAACAAAATATTTAATGATAATTTTCCACAAGTTGAAGGCGATAGGACAATTCAAATAGGTATGTCATTTATTAAGTATGGCGATAGAGTTCCATATAAAAATTATATGCTAACTCTGAAAGGTTGCGACCCACTTGATAATTGCGAAACATTATGTTTTGAGAATGAAAGTGAGTTACTTCTTAAATATAGAAATATAATTCAATATGAAAATCCAGATATAATTACTGGTTGGAATACTGATGGTTTTGATACACCATTTCTATTCAAAAGAGCAGCAGAACTAGATATTGAGGATGAGTTTAATAAAATGAGTAAATTTAAAGATTTTCATTCAGTTATGAAAGATAAACAAAAGAAAGGCGCTACTGGACAACTAATAAAGGTTGAATATGTAGATATACCTGGTAGGATTCAAATGGATTTGATGCCACTTGTTCAAAAAAGTCAGAATCTAGATTCATATAAATTAGATGCTGTTTCAGCCGAATTTATTAATGGTAGTATAAGTAAAGTAGAATATGATAAAAAAAGTGATACAAGTTTAGTATATTCTAAAACTTTAAGTGGTCTTAATAATAACAATTTTGTAGTTTTTATGGAGGTAGATGGTTACCTGGATAATAAATATGAAGATGGGAAAAAGTTTGAAGTATTTAATATTGATACAGACAAAGGTTCATTTAAAGTAAATGGTTTGGTTAAACTTGATATGGATAAAGATGTTAAATGGTGTTTGGGTAAAGATGACGTATCTCCTCAAGATATTTTCAGATTACAAAAAGGTAGTAATTCAGATAGGCATAAGATTGCTAAATATTGCTTGATGGATGTTATTTTGGTTATTGAACTAATGAATAAATTGGAAATGATTACAAATAATATAGGTATGGCTAATGTATGTAAAACGCCATTATCATGGATTATTCATAGAGGCCAAGGTGTTAAAATTTTAAGTTTAATTGCCTATTTCTTGAAAAGTAGAGATTATGTTATTCCACTATTATATAAGGACCAATTTAATAGAGAGGGTTACGAAGGAGCAGTAGTATTAGATCCTAAACCTGGTATTTATATTGATAAACCTGTAACAGTTTTAGATTTTGGTTCACTATATCCATCATCAATGATTGAAGTGAATATATCTCATGAGACAAAAATTAGTGATGAAATTTATGAAGGTGAAGAAGGTGCTAAATTATTAGAAGAATTAGGATATGGACACAAAGATGTGGTATATGATGTATTTAAGACTATTTATACTCCAGGAGGAGCTGTCAAAGGAAAGGTTAAAATTGGAGAAAAGACAGTAAGATATGTCCAATATAGTGATGGTAGTAAAGGTATTTTACCTGAAGTATTAAGATATTTATTGACAAGTAGAAAAAATACTAGAACAAGGGCAAAATTTAAAACAGTTGAAACTGATAATGGTGAAACATATACTGGTATATATGATAGCGATAAGGGAATTATAAAAGATTTAGAAAACACGTATGATATAAGTGATAAAAAAGTAATTAGTGTGAAAGATACATGCAATTCATTTCAGAAAAATGTATTAGATGGTCTTCAATTAGCATTTAAAATCACAGCTAACTCCTTATATGGACAACTAGGAGCAAGAACAAGTGATATTTATTATAAAGAATTAGCAGCTTCAACTACAGCAGTTGGTCGAGATAGATTATTGATTGCTAAGAACTTTTCAATTGATAGTAAGAATTATCCACATAAATTGGATAATGGAAAGACAATTTATCTTAAAAATGAAATCATTTATGGAGATACTGATTCTGTATTTGTATATTTTCAAAAGACAATTTATCTTAAAAATGAAATCATTTATGGAGATACTGATTCTGTATTTGTATATTTTCAAGCATTGGATGGTAAAGGAAAACTTTTGAAAGGTCGTGATGCTAGGGTAAAAGCAATTGAATTGGGATTATATACAGAGAAAATGATAGCTAATATTTTAGAAAAACCTCAAGTATTAGAATATGAGAAAACATTTGATCCATTTGTTCTTATAAGTAAGAAAAGATATGTAGGTAGATTATATGAGACTAATCCTGATAAATATAAATTAAAGAGTATGGGTATTGTGTTAAAAAGGCGAGATAACGCGCCAATAGTTAAGGTAATATATGGTGGAATTATAGATATAATTATGAGTCAGAAGAAAATAAAACCGGCAGTAACCTATTTTCGAAAAGCACTTCGAGAACTTGTAAAAGGTAAATTTAATCTTGAAACATTAATTATATCTAAGTCACTTTCACCTTATTATAAGGATCCTGACAGAATAGCTCATAAAGTTTTAGCTGATAGAATGGGTGAAAGAGATCCTGGTAACAAACCTCAAGTAGGTGACAGGATACCATTTATATATATAGAAAAAGATGCGAAGGAAATTAAATTACAAGGTGATAGGATTGAACATCCAACTTATATCGTCAATAATGGACTGAAACCTGATTATGAGTTTTATATCACTCATCAAATTATGAAACCAGTTACTCAAATATTTGCGCTATGTTTAGATGATATACCAGGTTTTCGTAAGGATATGGATGATTATCAAAAGATTTACGAAAAAGCTATAAAATCTGGTAAAACTGAAAATGATGCTATTAAGAAAATGTGTGAAGCTAAAAGAAAAGAGGCTGAAAATATACTAATAGGTGATATATTACGTGTATTAGATAATAAAAAGAAGAATAATACTGAGATAACACATTTCTTCAAATTAGTAAATAAAAGAGAAGAATTTTAAAAATAATGGATAATATAAACCTTTTTTTTAATTACGGATAAATATTTTTGATATTTAGGTTTAAATATAAAAAATTAATTTTTATTCAGTTTTTTTAGCTATTAAAATGTCGGCATATAATATATAATGAGTGAAACAAGAATAAGACGTGATGTAGGCACAGGCTATACATTCAAGACCGTGGATTCAAACGGAAACGAAACAACTATTGCAACTCTTACTGAAAAAGGTGAATTGAGTGTTTTAACTGCTGTAGATGCTCCTGAAATTAAGATTAAAGGAACACAAGTAATTGACGGAAGTGGTGCTTGGCAAGGACCTTCTCTAGGAGCTAAAGGTGCTCAGGGTGAAAAGGGTGTTCCTGGAAGTGATGGAGCTACTGGAGCCCAGGGTGTTGCTGGACCACAAGGTGCTACTGGTGATAAAGGAATTCAAGGTGTTCAAGGTATTACAGGATCTCAAGGTTCTGTTGGTGCTGAGGGTCCTACAGGATCAACAGGAACTCAAGGTGTTCAAGGTGAAAAAGGTGAACTTGGTGCTACTGGTGCTACTGGACCTCAAGGACTTATTGGATCGCAAGGACCCACAGGAGCAGTAGGTCCTCAAGGTTCTAAAGGCGCTCAAGGTATTACCGGTGTTACTGGTCCTCAAGGACCCACTGGACTTACAGGAGCAAGTGGTCAAAAAGGTGCTCAAGGTCCTCAAGGAACAGATGGTGTAACTGGACCTCAAGGGTCTAAAGGTGCTCAAGGTATTACAGGAACTACTGGACCTTCAGGAGCTGCGGGTGCTACTGGTTCCCAAGGTGAAAAAGGTGTCGCCGGTTCTGACGGAATTAAAGGAGCGACTGGAGCTAATGGTCCACAAGGTGAAACTGGTACTGCTGGTTCTACTGGACCACAAGGTGAAACTGGTGCTTCTGGCTCACAAGGAATCCAAGGTCTCCAAGGAACTCAAGGCTCTAAAGGAGCAACTGGAGAAATTGGAGCAACTGGCCCACAAGGTGCTTCAGGTATTCAAGGCGTATCAGGTGATAAGGGGGAAACAGGTGCTCAAGGTGTCCAAGGATTAACTGGTGCAGCTGGACCTCAAGGCGTTGGAGGTGATAAAGGTGCTCAAGGTGCTCAAGGAACTAAAGGTGTAGTAGGTGATAAAGGAACGCAAGGTGCTCAAGGTCTTACTGGCACAGACGGACCTCAAGGTGCTACTGGAGAAAAAGGTATTACAGGATCTACTGGACCTCAAGGTGATACTGGTGTTCAAGGCGCTCAAGGTAATAAAGGAGAACAAGGTGTTCAAGGTCTTACTGGGGTTACTGGTGCTACTGGACCTCAAGGTAACAAAGGTGTGGGTGGAGATACAGGAGCTCAAGGTGTTCAAGGTGTTACCGGTGCTACTGGACCTCAAGGTGCTATCGGCGAAAAAGGTGTATCTGGTTCTAACGGAAGTAAAGGGGCTACAGGTACTACTGGTGAAGCATTTCAAGTAGATGAATTTAATGTAACATTAACAGATGCTAAGGTAACAAATATTGAAGATAATTCAAATGCGTCTTCTTCAGATTTCTATGTATTTGTTGTAGCCACAGACTCAAGAGGAAGCACAAATAGATTATCAGGTATTGATTCTGGTAAATCATCGAACGATGATTTAACAAGACATGTCGTTGCTTACAATGGATCTACTTACACTGACTATGGTCCTTTTACTGGACTTAAAGGTGAACTCGGTTCTACTGGTTCTCAAGGTTTACAAGGTCCTCAAGGTAACAAAGGTGCTCAAGGTCTTACTGGGTCTACTGGACCTCAAGGCGTTGCTGGTAGTAAAGGTTCTCAAGGCGATCAAGGAATTCAAGGTTTAACAGGGGGTACTGGGCCTCAAGGTGAAACCGGTGCTCAAGGTTCGCAAGGTATTAAGGGAGAACAAGGCATTCAAGGTATTACTGGCGATACTGGTGCCACAGGATCTCAAGGAGAGCAAGGTGTTCAAGGCGTAAGTGGGGCAAATGGAGATAAAGGGGCAACTGGTGTTCAAGGGACCCAAGGTATTCAAGGTGTATCTGGTGATAAAGGAGCCACAGGAGCTCAAGGTGTTCAAGGTTTAACTGGTGCTACTGGAGCTGAAGGGGGCGAAGGTCAAACAGGTTCTCAAGGTGAAAAAGGTGCCGTAGGTCCCGCCGGTGTTTCAGGACCTCAAGGTTCCGTTGGTGCTCAAGGTCCTCAGGGCGACCAAGGTATTCAAGGTATATCTGGTGATAAAGGTTCTCAAGGCGTTGTAGGACCTACTGGTTCGGATGGATCTACAGGTGCTCAAGGAGAAAAAGGTGTAACTGGAGCAACTGGACCTCAGGGCGACCAGGGCATACAAGGTGTATCGGGAAATAAAGGTGCTATAGGTCCTCAAGGAGACCAAGGTGTTCAAGGTTTGACAGGTTCGAATGGACCATCTGGGACAGATGGATCGAAAGGTCAACAAGGACAAAAAGGTGCTATAGGTGCTACCGGACCTCAAGGATTACAAGGTGTAACAGGTGCTACAGGTAATAAAGGAACTGCTGGTGCTCAAGGTCCTCAAGGTGAAACAGGTTTAACTGGTTCTCAAGGTTCTCAAGGAAGTAAGGGTGCCCAAGGTCCTCAAGGATTGTCTGGTGATAAAGGTTCAACAGGTTCTCAAGGTCCTACTGGTTCAACTGGTCCTACCGGAGCTGAAGGTCCACAAGGTGCTCAAGGTATTCAAGGTATTCAAGGAATACAAGGTTCTCAAGGCTCCAAAGGTGATTTAGGATCTAATGGGCCTCAAGGTGAAACAGGTCCCCAAGGTGAAACAGGTTTAACTGGCACTCAAGGCGCTCAAGGTTCTAAAGGATCTCAAGGTATCCAAGGTGTAACTGGTTCTAATGGTTCTAAAGGTGATACTGGACCTACTGGTCCTCAAGGTTTAACTGGACCTCAAGGTTTAACTGGATCTCAAGGTTCAAAAGGTAGTGAAGGTAACTTTGGAGGTGTATCTTTCGAATATGGATTTTCAAGTTCGACATCAGGTTCAGTATCTGCTGGAGATTTATTATTTAATAATACTAATCCTTCAAATGTGTCCGTTCTTAAGATTCATGAAACTGACAACAACTCAAATGATATAGAATCTTACTTAAGAACTATTGATGATTCAACCGCATCAATTAAAGGACATGTTAAAGTATCGCTTAAAAGTGATGTAAGTAAATTTTTATTACTTGCTATAAATGGAGCTTCTTCTGAATCAGGAGATGAACAATCTATCTCAGTATCATTTTTATCCGGAACATCATCATCCGCAATGCCTTTTAGTTCTGGCAATGATCTTATAGTTACATTTGCTAGAACAGGTAACATGGGTCCAACTGGTTCTCAAGGAGTTCAAGGTATCCAAGGTAATAAAGGTGAAATTGGATCTCAAGGATCTGTAGGTCCTCAAGGTTCTACAGGATCTAAAGGTGCTCAGGGTAATGTAGGGTCCCAAGGTCCTCAAGGAGATACAGGACCTCAAGGTGTTACTGGATTAACAGGTCCAACTGGTTCTAAAGGTGAAGTTGGAGAAACTGGTTCTGATGGAGTCCAAGGTGTTCAAGGTGTTCAAGGTGTATCTGGTGCTCAAGGAGATAAAGGTGCGCAAGGCTCGGTAGGACCTACAGGTTCTCAAGGTCTTAAAGGTGTTCAAGGTGCTCAAGGTGCTCAAGGTCCTATTGGTGTAACTGGTAGTACTGGTGCTCAAGGTCCTATTGGTTCTGAAGGTCCCACAGGAACCAAAGGTGATACCGGTAGTCAAGGTGCTACTGGTTCTGATGGTGAAAAGGGTGTAAATGGAGCAACTGGTCCTCAGGGCGACCAAGGTATTCAAGGTGTATCAGGAAATAAAGGCGCTACTGGTCTCACTGGTGCTCAAGGTTCACAGGGTCCTCAGGGTTCTGTAGGCCCACAAGGAGGTAAAGGCGCGCAAGGTCCTCAAGGTGCTCAAGGTGATCAAGGTATTACCGGAGCAACTGGTCCTCAAGGTAATACAGGTTCGGATGGTGCTGATGGTGCTAAAGGTTCCATTGGTGTGACTGGACCTCAAGGAACTCAAGGTATTCAAGGAGAAAAGGGTGTTATTGGTTTAACTGGTCCTCAAGGTGCTCAAGGTTCAACTGGTTCAAATGGACCTAAAGGTGCTCAAGGAAACCAAGGCGATACAGGTGCTCAAGGTCCTATTGGTATTACTGGTTCTCAAGGTGAAAAAGGTGAAATCGGTTCTCAAGGCGCTCAAGGTCCTATTGGTGTTACAGGAACTAAAGGTTCTCAAGGTGCCCAAGGTGCCCAAGGTCCTATTGGTGTTACAGGATCTCAAGGCCCTCAAGGATCTAAAGGTACAACAGGGTCTCAAGGAGACCAAGGTATTCAAGGTATAACTGGTTCTCAAGGAAATAAAGGTTCTACTGGTGCTACTGGATCACAAGGTACTCAAGGAGCACAAGGTGTAACAGGTTCTAAAGGTCAAAAAGGCATGATTGGTGTTACTGGTTCTCAAGGTTCTCAAGGTATTCAAGGTATTCAAGGTGTTACTGGTGCCAGAGGAGAAGCATTTCAAGTAGATGAGTTTAATGTAACTCTAAGTGATAGTATAGTATCTGATATTAAATCCAATTCAGGCGCTTCAACAACTGATTTTTATGTATTTGTAGTTGCTAGTGATACAAGATCAAATTCTAATTTATTATCAGGAATTGAATCGGAGGGTTCTTCTAAAACAGATCTTGGAAGACATGTTGTTGCTTTTGACGGCACTGATTTTGCGGATTATGGTCCTTTTACAGGTGTTAAAGGAGAAATTGGTGTAACAGGTTCTCAAGGTATTCAAGGTTCTCAAGGTAATAAAGGAGCTCAAGGGATCCAAGGTATTCAAGGTGTTAATGGTCCTCAAGGTAATAAAGGAACTACTGGTGCTCAAGGTCCACAAGGTTCTACAGGCTCTACTGGTCCTCAAGGTTCCAAAGGGGCTCAAGGCCAAAAGGGTATCACAGGTGCCCAAGGTCCTATTGGACCGATTGGTATTACTGGCGCTCAAGGTCCACAAGGAACCAAAGGTAATACTGGTGCGAATGGTTCAACAGGTATTCAAGGTATTCAAGGTGTTGGCGGTTCCCAAGGTTCTCAAGGAGACAAAGGTGATACTGGTGCTCAAGGACCTATAGGTGTAACAGGAACTAAAGGTGCTCAAGGCTCTCAGGGTGCTACTGGTCTTACAGGTCCTCAAGGCGCTACTGGTTCTACTGGACCTACAGGCCCTCAAGGTCTCAAAGGTGTATCTGGAGAAGATGGTTCGATTGGTCCTCAAGGTTCCACAGGTGTTCAAGGTTTTACTGGTTCTCAAGGTGAAAAAGGCTCAACTGGAGCTATTGGTCCTAATGGTTCTCAAGGGCAAAAAGGAACTACTGGTGCTCAAGGTCCTATAGGTGTTACAAGGTCCTATAGGTGTTACTGGTCCTACCGGTTCCCAAGGTCCTACCGGATCAACAGGTTCTAAAGGTTCTCAAGGAGAACAAGGTATTCAGGGTATTACTGGTAATGATGGACCCACTGGTCCTTTAGGACCTCAAGGTTCTAAAGGAAGCACGGGCGCTCAAGGACCCCAAGGTGTAAATGGAAGCAAAGGAGAAAAAGGTGTTCAAGGTGTTCAAGGTATTACTGGTAGTGATGGTGCAACTGGAGCCACCGGACCTCAGGGTTTAAAAGGTATTACTGGTTCTCAAGGACCTCAAGGTTCAACTGGTTCCGTAGGTCCTCAAGGAGATAAAGGTACTCAAGGCGCCACAGGTTCTCAAGGTGCTCAAGGACCTCAAGGTTCAACCGGATCTAAAGGACAAAAAGGTCAATTAGGCTCACAAGGTCCCCAAGGACCTATTGGTGTCACAGGTGCTCAAGGAGCTCAAGGACCTAAAGGTCATACTGGTGCTCAAGGACCTCAAGGTTTAACAGGGCCTCAAGGTTCTACAGGTGTTACTGGAACTAAAGGTGCTACTGGAGCTCAGGGTTCAACAGGTTCTACTGGAGGGACTGGTCCTCAAGGTTCTAAAGGTGCTCAAGGACCCGAAGGTAACTTTGGAGGTGTATCTCTTGAATATTATTTTTCAACTAACACTCAAAAGAATGTCAGTGGCGGACAATTAGGATTTGATGCTACATCAGCAAGTTCAATCTCTAATATTACTATTAGTGAATCAGATATAAATGATACAAATGTAGAAAGTTATCTTAGAACAATCGATGACTCCACGTCTACTATTAAAGGTCATGTTAGAGTATCTAATAAATTAGATTCAGGTGAATTTATGTTATTTGCTATTAGTGGTTCTACAGTTGAATCTGGAACTGTTCAAAACGTTACAGTATCTCACTTATCATCATCAAGCTCTACAGTTGCTTTCTCAGCAAATGATAAACTTATTGTTACATTTGCTAGATCAGGAAATACCGGACCAACAGGTTCTACTGGTCCTCAGGGTTCAACTGGTTCCAAAGGTCAAAAAGGACAAGGTGGTTCTACGGGTTCTACGGGTCCTCAAGGTGCGACTGGTCAAAAAGGAGCTACTGGTGCTCAAGGCCCTCAAGGTGCTACTGGTCAAAAAGGTGCTATTGGTGGTCAAGGAACAGCAGGTATTCAAGGTGTTGGTGGTTCACAAGGTCCCCAAGGTGACAAAGGTGATAGAGGTGCGACTGGATCAACTGGTCCTCAAGGTGCTAAAGGCGCGGTTGGTCCTAATGGTCCTCAAGGTGGTCAAGGTCCTACTGGACAAAAAGGCGCTACCGGTTCTCAAGGAGGACAGGGCCCTACTGGATCAACTGGTCCTCAAGGTGTCAAAGGTGCTGTAGGTCCTGTAGGACCTCAAGGAGGACAAGGTGTTACTGGATTAACTGGTCCTCAAGGTGCTAAAGGTGCTACAGGAGGACAAGGAGGACAAGGTGGTCAAGGTCCTACTGGACAAAAAGGAGCAACTGGTGCTCAAGGCCCTCAAGGTCCTACTGGACAAAAAGGAACTACGGGTGCTCAAGGAGGACAGGGTGGTACTGGTCCTCAAGGTTCAACCGGACCTAAAGGTTCTACTGGCGCCCAAGGTCCTCAGGGTGGACAAGGTCCAACTGGACCACAAGGTTCTACTGGACAAAAAGGTGCTAATGGAGCTCAGGGTCCTACTGGTTCTACTGGAGGAATTGGTCCTCAAGGCTCTAAAGGTCAAAAAGGTCAAAGTGGTTCTACTGGTTCCCAAGGTGCTCAAGGTCCTAAAGGTGGCACTGGTGCTCAAGGTCCCCAAGGTCCTGGAGGTCCTACTGGCCCTGGAGGTCCTACTGGTCCTCAGGGTTCTACTGGACTAAAGGGACAAAAAGGTGCTGGAGGTTCACAAGGTTCGCAAGGCCCTAAAGGTTCTACTGGTTCTACTGGTTCTACTGGTGGATCTGGTCCTCAAGGTTCCAAAGGTCAAAAAGGTACTTCTGGTTCTAGTGGAGGAACTGGTCCTCAAGGTTCAACAGGACCTACAGGACCTTCTGGTGGTAATATCGAAGAACTTACTATTGGACCTATTACTAATATAACCCTTTCAGATCAGGGATTGTTTATGAGAATGTCTATGGTAAATGCTAATGGTGATTTAGTTAAATTTGATTTGACTAAATACACTGGTGGTCTATCCTTCCCCGAAGATCCTCCTAAGGGTCCTTCCCTGAAGATCCTCCTAGTGGAGGTGGTGGGGATCCTCCTCTTGGTGGAGGCGGTGGTGATCCATTCGGAGATCCATTTGGAGATCCATTTGGAGATCCATTAGATGATGGAATTTTCAAGGGATTTGAACCTTAAATTGTTTTAATTCATAAAAATATATAAATAATTAGTAAAATTATATTATTTAAATATTTTGATTACATATAGGACAGTTTTTTTGATTTATAAACCAGTTATCTATACAATGGGTATGATAATAATGGGAACAATTATTTATTATTCTACATATATCTAGATTACTATAGTCTTCATTACATATATGACATTTATTATCAGAATTAGGTATTCTGTTATAAATTTTTAACTCAGTTTTTTCTATTAAATCTTTTATAGATATACCTCTAGGAATAAGACTACCTATTTCACCTATTGTAACTGTAATAGCTTCATTTCCCATATTATTTTGAACAGTTTCGTTATTTATCATATCACCGATTGTATTTGTAATAGTATCGCTAATACTGTTTCCAATAATACTAGATAAATTATTTAATCCTGGCAATGTAGTGGTAGAATTTGAATAATTTAATGGCAAATCTGTTACAGTATATTGAGAATCGGAATAATTATTTGTAACACTCGCATTATATCCATAACCTAAATAATTGTCTGGATTATATGTTGAATGTCTACTTCGATAAAATGATCCCGAATCAACACATCTTCTACATATTATATAATTGCATATGTTTGAACTACATTTATAATATTCTGAGTTTACATCTATATTACATCCTGAACATTTTACTATAGTATTATTATCTGACTCTCTTTTAAACTCAAGTAAATGATTGGATGGACATGATATATTTGTTCTAATTACATAAGTTGTATTAGATTCATCAGATGATATAGATTCAGTGTCCATCGCAGTGCTGTCTATCCATGGCAGCACTGTCAATATCATCTAAAACATCACTATGACCTTCTTCAGAAAGAATTAGACTATGTTCATCATCGGATAAACTTTCATCGTTTTCATTGTCCATTGGTGTAACACTTGAAGAATTATTATAATTCTCATAGTAGTTTATATTGATATTATAAACATTCCTACCATTGACAACATCTCCTAAATCTTGTAAATCTCTAACTGAGTTAATAATGTCTCTCATATTATTAGTTCGGTTATCACTCATGATTATGTAATAAATAATGTATTAGTTTTATATAGATAATAAATTATTTATATTCCATGAATATTAGCAGAATGGATTATATTGACTTTTTGTTTAAATGAATACTTGATAATAGATGTTAAAAATATATTTCCCATTAATATTTGATTTTGACTCATTCTATTAAGATAACTATATTTTGGATGAATATCAAGATTTGATAAATTTAGATCAACTAATGATTTATCTACATAATTAACAAAATTATTGTTAAAAACTGACATTAATGTATCAAAAGAAATAAAATTACCAGAAATATCCTTTTCTAAACCTAATGGTTCATAGTATAATTTTTTTAGTTTAGAAACATTATTAAATCTAATATTAAAATAATTCTTAAATTTATTTGAATTGCCAAATGTAGATAAATTATCAATTACATCGATTAATAAGTTTTTTAAAATTGGATTACCTTTTTTTGATGCAAATACTCTATCAGATACACCAACATTATTAACATAATTAGTATTATTACTCATAAATGATATGATACAATTACTATAGTATTCTTTATCAGGAACTTGGAATTTATTAATAACTAATATATCCTTTGGTAACCATACTCCACCAAATTTATAAATAATCGCATATTTTACTAAATAATTAAATTCGTATTCATCTTTACACTTATTAAAATATTTTATAAACTCAGGAATCAGTTTTTTAAGGTCTGATTGATCAATAATCCTAATATTGTATAATTCACTTAGGTTATAAACAACACTATCTGTACATATATCCACAATACCACTTGATTTTAATTCAGTATTTCTGGAACCAAAACTACTCCATTTTTTTGAATTATATTCTGTTGAATTATATATCCATAGATTTTTTTTAGAATAAAATGTTTCGCATATACCAGAATTGGAAGGAGTGTTTATTGTTTTCTTTGTTTCTTTAATAAACTTTGTTTTAAGATTATCTAACTTAAATGGGTTTATCTTACATGAACGATCTGTAAATGTTTCTATCTTATTTTCGAATGCTAACATAATAAATACTAATATTATTGCTAAAATATGTTTCATATTAATATATAATTACAAATTATTTTATAACCTGTAGATATATATTTAGGTATGTATAAAGTTAATCATATCCGCAAATGTAAAACTATTATTACTATTACACATAATAGGTTTCCAAACACATGGAGTATTTAAATACGAACAACAATCTTTAAATAATAAAGCTAAAATAGTTTCAGCAAAAATTCTTCCTCCAACTCCTGTTAATACACATCCATTTTTATAAATCTCAGCTTCTTTTACAGCATATAATATTAATGGGGTTTCATTTAGCATATGTGATAATTCTAATATACATCCATTATCATATTGTTTTAAAAGTATATCAGGTATTTGATTTATTCCTAATATTTGGGCATAATCCTGTCCTGAACCTAATTCAAATTGTTGTGCCCTCATTAAATTTCTGAGTAATAAATTGTTTTTTGAACATGGTAAGTTTTTTGGTTTAGAAAGATGTGTCATATTAGCAAGTCCTGCCGATATAGAACCGTCATATTTTCTACAAAAATTAATATCATATTCTTTATATTTCATTGGGAAAAAGTTTGTCCAGTCAATTACATATTCTGGTAATTTACCACCAGTAAAATGATGAATCTCATCCTCGTCAACAATAAGATCATATGCGATTCTTATAGAATTAGGCATTATAAAATGTCCTGTTCTTCCTACAGCAACCGCAAATTCTAAAGGTAATTTAGGTATTTCATCAGGTTTATATGTGAAATTAAATCCGGCAAATAAATCTTCAATAATACTATTATCAACTGTTCTAGGTAAATAATCATTGACAATTAACCACTGATAGTGAAAAATGACTTGCTTCTTAACAAAGGCAAACAGTTTATCTTTTGATATTGTTGGCTTATAAAAATCTATAAGTTTATTGTGAAACTTCATAAATAAAAGATGCATCTGTGCTACAAGATAATTTTCATCGTTTCTGGGATCAGGAATCATTGCCTTTCCTAAATGATTTCTTGGTAAATCGTTATCACATTCATTATATATGAATTTGTTTTCATTATAGTAAAATTGTTCGCTGGCTCCACCATATAAGGCATCTAAGTCTAATTTCATAGTTAATCTATTTACCAGACTTATATCGGCGGGATCAAATGAACTGGTTGGGTTAGAAGTCATATCGTGAACTAGAAATTGTCCAAAAACATTATATCCTAAAGTTAATTTTTTATTTAGTTGTTCAGGTAAAGTCTCTTCGCATATCGAATTATTGGCATAATAAGATAAATTTTGAGTAGCAATATATAGAGGATCTACTGTGGGATATAATTTAAAATAATCTACCTTACCAGCACATGAATGATGACTCATATTACCTAAAAGTCCATTATTTGAATGGTTAATAGGACAACAACTTTCAAAATTCACAGCATTATTCTTTATACATACATCATTACCATTATTTACAATATTAACAGCTTGTTTATTACCAGATGGAAATAAACTGGCAAATCCATCATGAGGACAATTAACTGGTCCTGTTGGTCCAGTTGGAGACGGAGGAGGAGATATAATACCATTACCATCTTTATTAAAATTGAATAGTGATAGTGATATTCCCGTTCCATTTATACTTGTACTGGTTTCCAATATTTTAAAATTAATTTCATTATAAGTCACAGTATTAGATACATAATCAGATAATGTATAGGTAACATTTGTCCCATTTGTAAATGGTAACTCTGCTATATTACTACCGCTTGAATTTATTAAGTATAATTTAGGATTAGAACTGGACGATTTAAGAATATTGACCTCAATTGTTGATGACAAATTACCAGAATTAATATTTAAAAACATAATGAACTCTGAATTAGTAACACTGGAAAATGAAATAATTTCATCATTAAAATTAATATTTATCTGTCCTGGATTAAGTTGGAAATATTCTAAATAAGAAGTTCCTTGTGAAATATCATCTAATATAGTTGTTAAATTAAAAGACATAGTATTTAACTTATTAAGAGAAAATTATTATCAAATATTAACTATCGTTTTAATTTAAAAAGAATAAAGTTCTCTAAATAATAATGGATTATTTTGATAAGGAACTAATATGTAAAATAAATAAATTAGGTCAAGATATTTTTAATGACGAATGTGATACAGTACCCCTTGATATATTTGGAAAATTGATAAAGAAAATATTAATGAGAGAAAATATTTACTTTAATATAAATAGTAAAAGAGTATCGCCTAATAAATACATAAAACTATACTATAAAAATTTAAGCGATTTTATTATTAAAAAAACTCGTTATGATATTGAGATAACAGACAATATATATTATATAGTATTTTCTTGAGCATTTCTAACACCATCGAACAATAATCTTTGTTTAGGATCGTATTTAAAGGGTTTATCAGTATAGATGTTTTCTAAATTATCGGAAAATTTAGAGAAATTATTTCTCCAAAATATTTTCCAACCCAAATTACCTTTTTGACTATGTTTCATTTTATCAATATTAAATATTTTACTTAATGGTGTGGCGGTATTTTTGACTGGAACATACATATAGCCTGGTGTAAAATCTTCTTTTAAAGTTACACCTATAAAGGTTACTGATAAAACAAGAATAATTAATAATGTAGTGATATGATGATTATCCATATATTATATAAATACATATTAATTAAAAGTTATTACTATAGGTTTCTTTTCTTTTTCCTCTTCATCTGCTGGTTTGATTTCAAGTAAAGGTTTGTATTTTTTAGATTCTAATTTACATAAAGAATATATAATGAATTTACAACCTTTCATATATTTCTCACGTGAATTTATGGTATAATTACGTGTTTTTAGAATCTGTCTTAAAACAGTGATAACATTTTTTTCATTTAAACCATTAAGATATGTTCTTGATTTACAAGGAAGATAACATTCCTCAAGTTGAGGCTTTATCTCGTTAATTTTGTCTACTGTTTTTATATATTTCAAATCTTTGCGTGAAAAAGACCTTTTGTCTTCAAGACTGGTTAAACCAAATGATTCTAAAACAGAATCAAATAGTTCATCAGAAGGATTTTTTTTAAAAAGCTGATCCTTTCTCATATATATTATAGAAAGAAAATATATTTTAATAATAACGCATACTATGATTAGAAAAATATATATCTATGTATTATTGACGTTATGAGACCAATATTAACAACAAGACCTGTAACATAATCAATATTAGAACGTTTTCGTTCAATATTAAAAAAATTAAGTATGGGATCAACTATAGTAGAGCGGTTATCTTTCCTCCATTTACTATATTTGCGCTCTAATCTTGTGCATATACAGCCGTTAAATAAACCATACATTGTCTGTATATATATACTAGCCATAATTAGAAATTCTAACCAAAGTTTATTCCTAAAAATCCATCCATATGCCAGTAAAAAACATATGACGATATGACTACCATACACAAACATAAACTTAGAATTATTATAGTTATTTTTAACCATTCTTTATATATACTATTTTTTTTCTTGGAATAATTAAGACGAATAATATTAGTATTATGAGAAATATTCTGTATGTAATTAGATTACTATTATAATTCGTATATATAGTCATAACTAAACTGGCTATATAAATTCCAATAGTTTTTCTATCAAATGAATTATCAATTATCTCATAAATTTTTTGATTAAATGGTGATTTACTAATATCAATAGGGCGGAACATGTTCTTTGTATTTTCAAGATTTAAATTAGTATAGGATGAATAACCATAAAATATATAATCCAGGTTTTTTTTCTTAAGAAAATTTAGTAATTGTTTAATGTAACTTCTTTTTTCATAGTTGATTTGTGATCCTATTACTATTAAATCATATTTAGATAAATCGTATTCTGATACATCTTTAAATTCATAGCTATCTAAAGTCGTTTGCCATTTTTCATAACCTAGCATGGCAATTTTTCTATTTTTGTAATTTTCTAGAAAAGATATGTCGGGTTTTGCTTTTAAGTATGAAAAATCAACCTTATTAAAATTTTCGATTAATTCAAGAACTACCATATATAAAATAAATAGATATTTAAAAAATTATTTTTTTCTTTGTATTATATATAATGCCAAGAAAAAGTAGTCCTAGAAAAAGTCCAGCCCAAAGAAAAGGCGCTGTTATTAATATGAGTGGAGTTCCTTCTTCAGTTCAACAAAAAGTCGATGCTCAAGCAGCTAAACACGGAGGTCTCTCCGAGCTTAGAGGTTATGACAACGGTGCTGTTGGCGCATTCTTTAATGATGGTCAATTCAGATTTGTTAAAGGTGCTGACAATATTAAATCAATTAGTAGAAGCCCTAAAAGAAAATCATATTCCCCAAGAGGTGCTAAATCTGTCATGTCCAGATATTACAATAAGAAAAGTTACAAATCTAAAGGTAGAAAAGCTGCTGCCATGAAAAGAGATATGTGCACACAAAACAAACCTTCTCACGTTGTATCTGATTCAAGATGGGCAAGAAACCCACGCAAATACGATCTTGAAGGATTTGACGATGGTTCACAATGTGACGGACCAGTTCTTAAATACAAAAAAAGAACTGCTAGTCCTAAACAAGCTGCTGCCCTTGCTGCTGGTAGAGCCAAAAGAGGTCAAAGAGGAGGTGCTAAACCTGTAAGCCTCAAAACTGCTGTAAGTCTTCTTAGACAATACTACGCTGAAAAATACAACTAAGTATTTAAATAAATAAAAATTATTTTATTCAAATACTTCAATTAATAGTAAGTTTAATCTTATTATCGGTTATTGTAAATAGATCACTATGTTGATTAAGAAGTTGTTCAGTATCTGTTAGTTTCAAATTTTTAAACACTTCAAATAGATATTCATCATTAAATTCGCCTAAAACTGGGTCACAGTCATGTAAGTAGAAATTGTTTAATGTATCTATTTTATATTTATGTGGATAGTTTATGTTTAAATTTAGGTCAGTTTTTACTAATTTTTGATATTCTGATGCCCATAGATGACTACTTGCTATAGGCAGAACGACAGATAGTTGCTCTAAAGGTGTATATTCCCTATTGTCAAATTTAGTAGGATATACTCTATCTATAAGATGAATGACTAAATCTTTTAATAATGGTGCTTGTCTATATCTATAAAACCATGAATAACTCACACAGTCTTCAAGATAATATTTAATATTCCATTGGAGTCCATCTATATAATTTCTGCATAAATCTGTAATAAATGTCTTGTTTTTTAATGGATTTCTTATCTTAAAATAATGCTTGTAATACAAATTTTGCCAATCATCAAAACCTAGTTTAACACTATTATCTTTATTAAACACTGGGTAATAATTAAGTTCTTGGAGTTCTCTTTCCATATTATTACTATATTCCATTCGTGGCCTTCCTCTATCAATACGTTTTTGATAGCTTCTAAGATATTTATCTTCATTACTATAAAGAAAACTCAATATTTGTCTTACAAATATGAAATTAATATCATTATTATCATCTACTAAGTATTTCCTTCTAATACTGAATATATTGCAATATATGTCTATCAAACTATTGATACCTCCAGTATTGATATCGATACCTACAATACCTGGAACGAAATCATTACCTATAAAGAAACATAGACATACATAATCATTAATAATTCTTTGTTTTTCTATTTCATCAAAACTTGAAGTATCGGTTGTACTATCATCGTCATCATCATTACTATCTAACGAATAGGTATTTTCATCTATTTTGGCCTTGATATCTTTAAACAGTTCGTCGCTAAAAGATTCCACGTCGAAAAATAGCAATTCATCCATATTTACTTTTCCAAAATGAACAGCTTCTCTTAAAAGATACACTTTACTACCACTGACGAGTGATAACATTATTAAATCCGCATCAAGACCATATACACTATTTATATCGTCTTTAGTATATTTTTTAATATGTTGTAGAATTTTATGTTCTCCTTCCCCCCTGATTCCTGTATCGTCTAAATATAAATCAATATGTGAATATTTATCTTCTTTATGGAGATTATTTAGTTGTTGTTTTAAGAAGTTTGACAATTTTTTCATAAATATTGTTCCTGGAGTTATACAATTACTATCAAAATAGTGATTATCATTATTGTATTTTTTGAGTATATCAGTTCTCATTTCATGCTCTTTCACAGATCTAAATCTTCTAACACGCTGTTGTTCCATTTTACCTCTAGGTGCCACACCATCAATAGCAAGATATAGCATTTTATCAGGTTCAGAAAAATCTATTAGTTTAATAATGTATTCAAATATCATATTGAATGATTTTCTTTCAAATTCAGTAAGCTTTGATATATCATTTAGATATGACCTTAGTTTAATTTCACGGTTATGTGATTTTACATCTGCTGGATTTTGAGCCTCTATTTTTTTTACACATGGATGAATAAGACAGTTCATGTCAAGATATAGATTGTTTAAATTAATACTTAGATTTTCAAGTATTAAATTAGGATTATTAGTTGTAATATGTCTGAAATATTTCGGAATTCCCATTGTTTATAAATAATATTAATAAAATCTTTTTATATTGATATCAAATTTATTAATATATATATTGTGTCCTTAACTTGGTATACCATTGTGTAAGACATCTTATACCACCGCCTTCTTTCCAAAGACTATCTATATTTATAGTCAATACCCTATAATTCAGTATTTTTAATAAATCATATAATTTTTCACCATTGATTAAATCAGAACATACAACGTTATCGTCACAAATTAACATATTACATGGGATTGGATTATTAGGACTAACATAAGATTTTATATCTAAAACTTCATATTTTTTTATTGAAAATTTATCAATATAATCACTATGGTATATTATCTTGTTATGATTTAATACAGCAAATATACAATCTAAATGTAAACTAGAATGTACTATTGGTATAATATTTTTATTAGGTAAATTTTTATTTAGAAATCCCAATACATTGAATGATGTTCTTTTTCCTATACCTACAAATATATCATCTTTTGATTGAATTATATCACCACCTTCTAATTTTATATCAGATGGTATTTCTATTATTTCAAATTTGTCTTCTAATAAGCATGGTAACGATTTCTTTTCAAATTGTCTATCTCTACTCATGGTATCATTTTTAGTTAAATTACATATAAAACATTTATTATCAATAGTAAAAAAAATATCTCTTATCCATAGTATTTCATCTTTAGTTGTTACTATATTAGATGACTCAATACCACATTTATTAAGAGCATCTTCTATATTATTTAATATTGATTTCTTATTTTGACACGTAACTCTGTAGCCATCTATTTCATTATTACAATTACCCAATAATATACTCATTTATATATATTTACTTAAAAATTTATACAATATATTATTTAATGAAAATAGGAATATTAGTTAATGAAAGTAAAAGTATATTTACTAATGGATGTCTTCAACAAGGTTACTTTCTTCT
>Ga0209092_10000630_pt1 | contig 35269 bp, 23 predicted proteins | sample FraStrMetagenome_FD_187446 | JGI IMG/M metagenome (GOLD analysis project Ga0209092, IMG submission 187446) | Marine eukaryotic phytoplankton communities from Arctic Ocean - Fram Strait ARC3M Metagenome (SPAdes) (version 2) | ecosystem: Environmental > Aquatic > Marine > Oceanic | place: Fram...
GATTCGTCCAAACGAAATGGTTCCAGTGTGACGGCGAGATGTGGATTTTCATCCTTGCAAGGAACGCTTTTACCTATTCTTTCTTCCTATGCGGATGTGTTATGTATGGCAGAAACGAGAGAGGTGAGTTGTTTTCTTTTGGTTTTGTGTTCTTGTTTTTGTGTTTGTTTGTATCTCACCATGGCGTTATCAACAATGATGTTTCATATTCCAATCCATACATGATATTTACAATTTACGATTTTGTATAGAATCGAGAAAGTTTACACAATGTGACACTTGCACATATCTTAAATCATGTTCTGATATCACGAAATCGTGTCCAAAAACATGATCGAAATATTCGAGAAATCCTTCGTCAAGAAGAAGAGACAGAACGACTGGAAAAGGAAGCTATGGAGGAACAAATGGATTCCACCAAATCGAAAAAATCAAAAAAATACAAACAACGGAAAACACCAATTGTCGAAAAAGTCGATTTAGCATCTGCTCATATGCCCACCGAAACGAAGGAACATTGGAGGGATCAGGGATTTACAAGACCTAAGGTACTTATCTTATTACCAACTCGTGGTATATGTTATCGATTTGTTGAGAAATTAAATGCTCTCCTTGGAACTGATTCATATTTGGAAAACAAGGAACGATTTGATAAGGAATATGGTCCATTAGAACCTCTGGAACAGGACACGCAAGATCCCAAGGAAGAACTTCGGCGGAAACAAGTTTTGGGGAAAAAAGGCAAAGATTGGAATGAATTATTTGGAGATGATGCCAATCAAGATGATGAATTTAAATTTGGTATATCCTTTTCTACGAAAGCCGTGAAGAAAAAAAAGGGGAAGAAGGATCAACCACCACAAAATACGTTATCTATGAAACTCTATTCTGACTTTTTTCAAAGTGATATTATATTTGCAAGTCCCATGGGTCTTAAAATGATGAATTCGAAAGAAGATTCTGATTGTGATTACTTATCGAGTATTGAGATTTGTTTAGTCGCATATTCAGATGTACTATTAATGCAAAATTGGGATCATGTGAATAGTGCATTGGATTGCTTGAATTTGCAACCCAAAAATCTCAATACGACCGACTTTTCCAGAGTTCGTTATCCTCTATTGGAAGGTCAAGGAGCATATTGGCGTCAGTTCATTGTGTTATCCACTATGAGTAATCCACATATAAACTCAACATTCAAAGTCCACTCCAAAAGTATATCTGGCTCTTTGAAAATAAGACGTAAGATCACATTGAATGAAGCAGCAATTTGCAATGTTTTGATGAAGGTGAAACAAGTCTTTCAAAAAATACCCTGCAAATCTGTCATGACCCAAGATAAAGATCGTTTGAAGTATTTCACAAAACAAATTCTTCCACAAATTCTCCGCCTTAATCAAAAACATACACTTATATATATTCCATCCTACTTTGATTTTGTCACGATAAGGAATATTCTTACAGAAAGTGAAGCAGATTTTGTCAGTATTACAGAATATTCGAGAGTCAGTGAAATCAGTCGAGGTCGAGCAAGATTTCATCAAGGACTGAAAAATATTATGCTCTATACAGGACGAGCCCATTTTTACCAACGTCACTATGTCAAAGGAATCACACATCTCATATTTTATGGATTGCCAGAGCATTCTTCTTTTTATCCTGAAATGATTCACATGATACGAGACGGAGGGAGCAAAGGAAGTGGATATACAAATAATAGTGACGACATGTCTGAGCATATTGATACGCCAGCTAGTTGTTTGGCTTTGTTCACAAAATATGATGCTCATGAGCTAGAACGCGTTGTAGGTACCAAAAATTGTGCGAGGATGATTCAAGGCTTAAAGAATACTTTTCTATTTAGTTGAATTGTATGTTTGCAACTCTTGCAGACAATAGAAGTGCAAAGTGTGTTCTTGTCTTGCTGCAAACATATTGATACTTTAGCCATGCACGTAATCAATTAAATTCTGAAACTGCAACTGTGGCTTTCGTTTTGTTGGACAATAATCGATTTATTACGTTAAATGTTAAGTTGGATTGTAATAGAGTTTTTGTTTGTTACGATATGTTTGCTTCGTCACATTTTTAGAGTCACTTAAAACAATGAGCACCTTTTAAATCATCAAAATGAACGCTTTGATCATCATAGAGATATGAAAATCGTCATAGTAAACAAAGGTTCTTCATTCACTTCATTTTTTCTGCAGTGTATCATATTTTGTTCATATACCGCTACTTGTTAATTTTGAAGATTCACTTTCGGTCAGTACGACCTATCTATTACTCATGATGTCTACTGAATGACTCTATTAGTAGAAAAGGTGCTTGATTCGGATTTAGATTCGACGACTTGTACAGTCTAGGCAGTCAAGATAAATGTTTCTTCAGCAAGTTTCCTGCAGCTGAACCAAGTTGGACATATTAAGACCTACAGTTGGAATTAAAGCGGAAGTTATGTAACTTTACATTATATTCAACTAACATTTCTCGTAGGAGTCTGTAAGGATTCACTATGACAACAGTGAGATCACCGAATAAATTTGGCTGGCTTAATAAATTGAATTAGGATAATGAAAATACTAATAAGAATGGTAACTTTTAAGCAACAGTTATCGTTGATATGAGTTTGATCCAAGCAATTTTTTATTTCAAACTGAAAAGTGATCGTACAAACATACGTCAATTTCCTAAATAAGAATTCAGCGCACGATCGATTGATGCATTTATTTAAGAGAGCTGAAGAGTTTATTTAAATATTTATTTGTTGATCTTCCGTTAATTTAATATGAAACGTATTTGATTCTTATCACGATCATCAATCAATAAGGAATGATCTTAGTTCTCAAGGCCTAACCTAAGACATTTAAAATCTAGGACACATTGAAATCTGAGTCGTGCTTTCTATTTTTATTTTCATAAAAAATTATAAAAGCTAAGAAAAAAGCTTCAAAATGAAGAAAATGATGCCACCATGTGAAGTAAACAAAAGCAGCACAGTTTCTGTCACAGAAAAGCTAATAAGTGAGCCTACTTCCAGTGATGTTGTTAGTGGTAGAGGGGGGCGTATAAACAATCATCCTGGAAACATTTATTTTCGTACAATAATCAGGGTCCTTAGGGCTGAGTATCATTTAATGAAGAAGCCTTACAAAAATAAAATTGCCGAAAAAGTTGTGGCAAAAGTACGAGCATTGAAGCCATCGGGTAGGTTCTTGACAATTGATTCTAAGTCAGGATTATGGGTAGAAATAGGGGATGATAAAGCGATAAAGAAAGCTGCGCAAGCACTTCGTGAGAATGGACCAGACTTCAGAAAGAAACTTCATTGGACAAGAAGACCAAATAAACAAAAGAATGACGCTTATGAGATAATGAAGGCTCCAGCCCCATATTGGAATACAGGGATCCATAATATGACCACTAATTCTTGTTCGCTTCCCTTTCACCAGCAACCTAGGATCCATACGCACTCACATATGTCCCCAAATCTACCACAAGTCTCAGCAAATGGACATTTTCAAAGCACTCACAACTCGTCAAGTGGGGTTTTCAATAAATGCACAGGGCCTAATCCTGAGAGAGGTCTGAATCCAGTAAACAACCTCTCACGAGCTCATAGCGTACATGAATCTCATGATTATGCTCCAAAGCCTCATCATCAGTTTGAGGGTCAAAAGAGATCTGCAAGATCTACTTCGTTCGATTATATACCTAACGAATCGTTCAAAAACGAAATGGCCGACAACAGAAAAGGGTGCTCACAAAATCAAAACGGCTATTTATTTAATGATCATCCTGCCATATCTACTGCAGTAGATAATGATACTTATACCGAACAAAATGAACTTGATCCCGACACACTACAAGTATTTAAGAAATATTGCGCAGAAAATTTTAAAGACGCAAAATAAGTACCACGTTTCACCTTCGTTATACTAGCTCATTCTATAACAATTAGGGCTTGTGATCGGCAAAGATTCGTTACATAAAGTATAAATAATGTAGCATTTTCACGCTCACAAAATCTTTCAAATAAGAGAGATCATCCTTGCTTACTTGGAAAGTGCACAAGAAATTAAATAGTTAAGTTGAAATATTGATGTAATCAACACATGATATAGAAGTGGATATAACAGCTGACAATATTGTTTTGATCTAAGAGCATTAGTACAAAAATGTATTATAAGAAACACACAGATAACTGCACATACAGATGTATGAGAAGAGCAGAGTTGAATAAAAACATACTAATAACAATAACTATGCAAAACCAATAAAAAAATATTTTGCTACTTTAGGGTTTCATGTTCTGTTCGATATCATTTGGGCTTTACTTTGTGGTCAATATTTCTCCAACTCGCGGGAAATTCTCGCATATAGAGTGGTTTTCGAACTGGTTGATATTCCCTCATTTCATTAATCCTGTCATCAGGAATAAAGTACCAACTCTTTAACTTACCATCTTCAAACCCTGATATTTGATTTTTTGTACTATAATAGCCTCTCATACGATTTACATATCCAGTAAATGTAGACCACCAGGTTCCAATAAATTTGTCTGATCGATACGCTACTAGTTGGTCTGTATAGAGTTTTAGAAAACAAAAAATAATAAATTTATGTTGAAACTCTATTATTCAAAGAATGCAAACTACTTGACTTACCTATCATCCCAAAATAGTTTGAATTGACACCCTTCAAAAGATCCATGAAGTCATCTAGAAAGTATACAGTATATTCTTTTTTCAAAGGATCAAAGAATGTCTTGTCCCTTTCATCCGTAGCAATAAACAAAGTTGTTCCCTTCTCAAGAATTTTTTGACTTCGTCCAAGCAATTCGAAAGCTTCTATTCTTGTCTTTTTATACTGAAAATCACCTCTACGTACATGTAGGGCGTCATATTCACCATTTTTACTCTTCTCCTCACTAGATTTATGGTTTTGCTTCGCTTTAGCTTCCATTGCATTAACTACTTTAGCAGCAGCACACATGATTTCATCAGCATAACGCATATGATCTCTTACAAATCTTTTTGCCCATAAATCTTGTCTCCAATCTTGGAAAAAGATGAAACTATAGAAATGAGTCAATAGTCGAAGTCTTTGATTGGATTCTTCATGTTTACCCGTTTGAAAATGTATCAATGGTGCATTTTGCATCTCTTCGTCATAAATACAAAGTTTTTTTCTTTCACATGAATTTTCTCGAAGTCGTTCAATTGCGGGAGCGTCCACGGGTACAGGTTTTCCGACAAAGCTTTCTAATTTTACATCTTCCGCATTAATTTGTTTCATAATCAGTTCTAATTCAGCAAGATCATTAGGATCCTTACTAGCAGGAATAGCTGCAGTGCATTCACCAGGATTCCAGTCCGTTCGTACGTGACCTACTTTGCGTAGATATGTCCACAATGGTTTCAAGTCTTTCCCGTTCCAATTAGTCTTACCATTTGGAGGTTTGAGAGGTTTTCCTGTCTCATAATCTAGAAGTTTATCTTTGAGAGCCTGTCTTGTGAGAAATTCTTCCATAGATATTATATTCAATCCATCGTGTTCTGCATGGATGGAGTCTAAATGAAAAAAATCTTCAAATGTAAATTCTTTCTTTTGTCTATTTTCACTCTTCATGAGGATATAATCAGAAAATGATCAAGTGCAGATAGCATGGATAAACAATTGAATGAAAAGTGTTAAAATAGAATTATACGGTCCTTTTCAACAAATCATCGATAACTTACTTTTGTCAAGAGATATATTCGTGCTTCTGGAGGTAAAACCAAAGTTCTACCCATGGCATGTGCTAAAACAAGGACTACATAAAATCAATAAAAAGAAAAATGAGAAAAAACACGTTTTGATGAGTATGAAATAAAGATTCATTAAAGTCTCACCTGTTTCCATTGCCATACGAATATTGTTCCAACCACCAGGATCAGGCTCAAATGTTAAATATTTATTTTCATCACGAAATGGACTTGTGACTTTAGAGTCCTCTGGTATATCTGACCAATAAACCATATCTGATGCTATCTCATCTGATGGTCCACCATATTTTTCACACTTGAGTCCAGCTAATACATGATGATCTTTTTCATTATCATCCCCCCCTGCACTAGTGCTCTTCTTTGTCCTTTTCATTCTTGGAGGTGTGATACTTTTTGCCATTTTAGATGAGATTCTTGGAATGTCATTGTGATATTTTATGTTGGTAACTATTGTTGTTAAGAAGGCGATACAAAGTATAAGTGTAAGAGCTGTATTCAGAGAGATTGATCCCCCGTTACTGTTGGCAACCATGGTTGTTTCATTTAAATATTTAATATAAAATGCAAATATAATATAAATATAATAATAACAATAATTTCGCAACGGTTATTGGTTGTCTCAAGTGCGATAATCGTAGAGAATTCCAAGATACATGCATAACATCCCTGTACTATTCCGCAAATAAATTAGCTCAATTTTGATTGGGCTTGTTTCATGCAAGACTCTAAATTAACGGAACACAATGACCCACTTGGTGGATGAGATTCAGGCAGCACTCCACGCGGAGAGAGTGAAGGTGCGGTGTCTGTCACAGAGCATTGCTGATTTTACTACAATAAATATATCAGCACAAACGTACACTATCGTAGAGAAGATGAACACAATTTTTTTTATTTCAAGATTCCGGAACAAAACATCTATTGTTATCATTTCCGCCTCTACGATTTTTTTCTATTCGTAACTCAAAAGTTTTTAATCTACTTGTACAATATCCACTGAAATATATTGAATTTTGGTCTATCTCCTTTCCACATTCAAAGCTAATTATGATATGTTTTCAATGCTGAAAAGGTGTCTCCATTGAAAGAATTCTTGAATAAATAGACTTGTTTTCTGGTGATATTCTATATTTTTTGTGTATAAAAATCTCTGCATTTTGATGTTGTCCCGTTTTCAATTTAATCAAATATCCTGTACAGATTAAGTTACATTTTCGTTAAAGCTTATAATTTTGTTTCTTCTTTACCACTATTTTTTGACATCAAAGCTGTTCATCGCATACAGCATTTACATGAGTGGCCTATATTTTGATAAGAAATTTGGGTAACATAACATTCTTACAAGCCCCTACGACTTGATTGATAAAATTATAGAGTCTTTAGAAGTTACCTTAGATTTTGTATCTGTTAGCATATTTTGCGTGTAACAGTAAGGTTCATGCGGTAGAAGCATGCTCTTTTGATTATCCTATTTTTTAAACTGTACTTTATGAACTTACTTTTAACGATTTTTTTCGGCGTGACTAAATTGAATTAAGATTATCGTTGAGATGACTATGATCCAAGGAACGATGTATCTCATCTATTATTTCAAACTCTAAAAAGTGATCTTACAAACATACGTCAATTTCCTAAATAAGCATTCAGTGCACGATCGATTGATGCATTTATTTAAGAGAGCTGAAGAGTTTATTTAAATATTTATTTGTTGATCTTCCGTGAATTTAATATGAAACGTATTTGTTTCTTATCACGATCATCAATCAATAAGGAATGATCTTAGTTCTCAAGGCCTAAGCTAAGACATTTGTTATTATTTAAACCTTTACGAACACACCTAAGTTTGAGTTTCTCTCAAATTAAAATAGTACCCCAATCAATATTTCAGTGTATGTGCATTGAACCAAATAACTAATCCAAAATCTAGGACACATTAAAATCTGAGCAGTATATTTTTGTTCATTTGTATTTAATTATAATATCATAAAAATAAAATGAAGAAAATGATGCCACCATGTGAAGTAAACAAAAGCAGCACAGTTTCTGTCACAGAAAAGCTAATAAGTGAGCCTACTTCCAGTGATGTTGTTAGTGGTAGAGGGGGGCGTATAAACAATCATCCTGGAAACATTTATTTTCGTACAATAATCAGGGTCCTTAGGGCTGAGTATCATTTAATGAAGAAGCCTTACAAAAATAAAATTGCCGAAAAAGTTGTGGCAAAAGTACGAGCATTGAAGCCATCGGGTAGGTTCTTGACAATTGATTCTAAGTCAGGATTATGGGTAGAAATAGGGAATGATAAAGCGATAAAGAAAGCTGCGCAAGCACTTCGTGAGAATGGACCAGACTTCAAAAAGAAACTTCATTGGACAAGAAGACCAAATATACAAAAGAATGACGCTTATGAGATAAAGAAGGCTCCAGCTCCATATTGGAATACAGGGATCCATAATATGACCACTAATTCTTGTTTGCTTCCCTTTCACCAGCAACCTAGGATCCATACGCACTCACATATGGCCCCAAATCTACCACAAGTCTCAGCAAATGGACATTTTCAAAGCACTCACAACTCGTCAAGTGGGGTTTTCAATAAATGCACAGGGCCTGATCCTGAGAGAGGTCTGAATCCAGTAAACAACCTCTCACGAGCTCATAGCATACATGAATCTCATGATTATGCTCCAAAGCCTCATCATCAGTTTGGGGGTCAAAAGAAATCTGCAAGATCTACTTCGTTCGATTACATACCTAACGAATCGTTCAAAAACGAAATGGCCGACAACAGAGAAGGGTGCTCACAAAATCAAAACGGCTATTTATTTAACGTCCATGATATCACTCCTATTGTTGCAGATAATTATTTTGATGCCAATAGCAACACTGATACTGACACTGACACTGATACTGACACTGATACTGACACCGATACTGATATAGACATTGGTACTGATGGGACCGAACTTGATCCCGACACACTACAAATATTTAAGAGATATTGTGCGGATCTTTTGCATGTATGAATCTTGCTAATTAATTATGATCTTTTTCACTACTTTATCTCCGATATCAGTGTTATTTTTTCATTTCCTTTCTCGGAGATATGGGACTTTCTGTGATTATCGAAATATGATTGGTGGGTCACATATTGTTTGAATTTTGAATAAGAAATTGCATAAGAAGTATGAAACCTAGCAACCATAGTTTCATTTAAATATTAGTCTTGGAAGCTGCTGTTTTTATAATTAGTAATTATGAAAAATGAGTGTCCGGGCATTTATTTGAACTTCTATAGGCCCCCTGTCGGTGCTAAAATATCCACCTATCATTCCATCCTACAGATTCAAACTACATATGATTCCTTTACCTAGGTCTGTCGATTATGGTGTTCATTACGGACAAAATTATGATTGAAAATTTGTTTCTTTTGGCTGAGATGCTCTTGGGACTTTAAGACTTATGGTCGCGAAGTGAGATAGGGATGGGTGAAACTGAGTGATTGGAAAAAAGAGCGAGATAAAAATAAATTGTAACACTTTATTTTCACGAGTTGAAAAATGACCAAAATGTCGGGAATATGATCTAATTTTCGAATATTGCAAATTTCTAATGCCGTTTCTGATGATTAAATTTTAGCTTAAGATATGCCGCCATCTTTCTTATGATTCCGTTCCGTGGTTGATTGTCGTTATTTTTTTATACTATGCTACTGTGTGTATTCTACAAGTAGCACAACAACCTTCTAATAGTATTTTACGACCGAACTTACGTTGTTCTAGATATCTTCATGAACGACTATAAACAAAAAACGAAAGAGGCCAACAAAAACTTTTTTCATCTAAAAATACCTAATAATGAACATAGCACCCAAGAGCAGATCAAATCCAACATTAAGACGAAGCAGGAGAAGAGCAAGTGGATGGGAAACGTCATTATTCGTGAAAATCTTAGGCTTCGTTTTGGTCGGTTATTTGTTAATTTTGTTTCGTTATTTACCCAGGACGAATATTACCCAACAATCACGAGTGGAAAAAACCTTTAAAGCACTGCGCGCTCCAGACAGCAACAACCATGATGTTCTTCAAAAAACACCTATTGATATAGATTCTAGTAAAATTGAAAAGGTCATAGAGAAAGATTTACAAACACCTCCACCAGTAGAACCACGCCCTGGTTTTGTAGTTCTTGGTATGCATAGATCAGGAACTTCCATGCTTTCGGGACTGATGGTCATGGGATTAGGGTATAAGGTTGGTTCACCATTAATTGGTGGTGCTAAAGATAATCCTAAAGGATTCTTCGAGCTTTTACCGGCTGTTTTACAAAGTGACATATTTCTTGGGAAACAAGGTGCCGGATGGGCCAGTAATGTTATGAGATTTGATCCTGAGAAAGCTATTCAACAATACAAGAATGGTGAAATCAAGTTCAAGGAAGGCGAAAAAGCTCTTTCATTCTTAAATGATCCTGATAAATCACCATGGCTTCAAAAAGATCCTAGAACCTGCATAACATTGCCGGTGTGGCTGGAACTTTTGGATCATGAACCAGCTATACTGTTTACCTATCGTCATCCAGTAGAAGTTGCTAACTCTCTGGAACGAAGAGACCAATCAGTGCAGTTTTTTGGTGGATTACGTTTATGGACAGCTTACAATATAAAAGCAATCCAGAATATGAGGGGATTGTGCGTTGTCAAGTCGACGAATGTTGCTCTTCTTGGCAATCCAACGGAAGAGATACAACGTATATCCGATGAGCTCACAAATAAATGCAATGTCAAACCTCCACCCAAACAAACATTAGACAAAAGTTTGGTGGAATCATTTTTTGATCCGAATTTGCAGCATAAGAAACAATCGGAATTCATTGAATCAGAAGTTCTTATTCAATATGGGGATTGTGCTATTTATGATATTCAGCACAAGCGTGGTCATCGGGAGGAATATGAACTTGACAATTACTTAAATGCGATGAAACTCTGGTGTGACCTTGAGAATGGATCCGCATTTAATGAGGATTATGAATTTCCAGAATTGTACTAGTCAAATTATTTTTTAAGGTTCAATTTATCCATAATTATTTAAATGAAATATTAAGACAAAGTTTCTTTCCAGTACAGAGCAGAGAATCTTGCTGGTAAAGGGACTTGTACATCAGTATAAGAACAATCTCTACTGATTTCCTCCGAAAGTAAAGCATTGTTTATTCTTATTCCAAAACATCCTATGTGGAGTTTTGATTTCATCATATTTCTACATGATCGTGGTAATACGCTCAATTCTCTTTTACAGAATCGATCTCCTACAACAGGATAATTTAGCTTTCGCAGCATGTAGCAAATAGAGCTGCATAGCTTTCCCTCACGTTTGTTGCAAGTTAGGCGAACAGAGGAAAGGATTGTGTCTTCATCACCTTCTACTAAGGAAGCGCTTTCAAGAAGTTTTATCTCGATTGCTTCAGAGTCATGTGCTATATTTGGAGTACCCTCTAAGGATAATCTATTTGTAGCTGTATCTATTATGCCATTTGTATGCGTATGATCTCGATCGTCATCCTTGCAAATTTGTTTTGCCCGCCAATTTCTTAAATTATCTATCGGGATTGGTTTTGTAACACCAGTCTTCCATTCCAGGGGTGGAAGTCCATGTAAAAGAGCAGTAAATGCATATGATACAATCTCATCATTCGGCATTGAAGTTCTTCTTTGTGCTTTATTCTTAGTATGTTTTTCTTTTGACTTGCTGTAGATTTGATCCTCTTTGCGAACTAAACATAGACCACTACAACCTTTTTCTAAGCGGGACAAACATAGATAGCTTTCTTGATATTTTTGAAAAAGAATTGACTCAACACTCATATCCGAAAAATTCCCACGTGAACGAAAGCCAACAGGTTTCCATGCTACATGATAGTTTTTATGAATTTGTTTTACTATTTGAACGTCTTGGAGTGATGATATTTTACTCCAATCCACATTATTATCGATGCTGGGTAGATTATTGGATGTTTTTTTGTTTAGATGTACGTTGGTAATCCATTCAACTTTATCTCCAAAATGGAGTATTCTAGATGAGTCCAAAACTTTACTCCCATTGACACGAAAGCAGCCACTTTTTATTAATTTTTCACATTGACTTTTTGATTTAATGGAAGCTTTCCTATTTCCTGCTCTATGATGTTTTGGCGAAATAGAGTTTATCGTTTCTTCTCCGAATGCTTCTGGTTGTCTTGCCCACCATCTAAGACGTTTTCCTTCTATGTTTACAATTGCAATTTGTATATTTCTATCCACTTGTTCGTAAAGATTATTCTCTATATCTGGTATTCTTTCGCAATGTGTAAAATTTTGATGAGATATGGTTGAATTTGATGAAGAGATTTCATTTTCTTCAAGAATTACTTTTCGTTTACGAATATTCAATGATTTTTGGTTTTGAAAGGTCTCAAGTGCATATTGGGTTTTGAACCTTTTCCCCGTTTCCTCGCAGAGGGATTCAAAGATTGGATCTGGAGATCCTGGATCGTTTAAATGCTGTTGAAATTCCTCATTGGAATCAAATATTGTATCACAAATAGGACATTTGTAAATAGTAATAGAATTGGAAGCTATTGGTGGTATCTTTGAATTATCATCATTCTTTGATTTATCAGTATCCGAAATAACGAAAACAAAGTTGATGGAATTGCTCACATTCATATCTTTTCGCTGACCAACATGGTGATCACCGTGTGTTCGACGATGAATATAGCCGTATTTTCCCAACCAATGACGTGAACCAAGCCTTCCATTTCGAAATCTTCTAGGGGCTTGCCAACCTTTCTCAATAGGTTGCGGTTTGAATGTTAATGGCGACGAATTCGATTTTACTTTTTCTGTGGAACTATGAATATCATTCACACATTTTGTTGAAGTTCTGAAGTTTTGCACATGATCATTTGTAGCTCGAAGAATATTTTCGAATGGCTCAGATGTAGATGAGGAATGAATCAATTTCCATCCGCATCGATTTGATGCTTCTAAAAGTCTCCAAGTTTTTGGTTGTTCTCCGCATAAACACAAATGTAAGCATCCTCCTTTTTCTTTGATGATTGACTTTGCCGAAAATAGGAAATGAGAAATAAGGGAATGGTGTTTCTGTGCATGTTTTTCTTCATTGGATAATTCTGAAAATCCAAGATGTGGATGATTAAACATGACAATGTCATATTTAATGACGCTGTTGTCTTTATTTTGTTGATTTTTGGACAACGTATGCAATTTTGTAGCATCCACATTGAAAATCACTGTTTTCTTATCGTTTTGGCATCGTAATTCTTTGAGATTATTTGATGCAGACTCATATGTTTTCAAAAGTTCTTCTTCTGATTCCAGTAGCGTTGTTGCAGTCAAGTTTATTTGTGAGCCAAAACATCTTGCTAGTGCTAGACTAAAGCTTAAATCACCATCACCCACTGTTAGAATGTTCATTCCGTTGTGATCACAAGGATAAGCATCGCTAAAAATGTGTCTCATTTTAATGAAAGTGGATCCGTTCTTTGATCAATCCTTTGAGATATTTCCACGTGGAAGTAAATGATAGATAGTCATAAAAGAATTAAAGAAATTGTTTTTTAATCATCAATTCGCTCTTCACATTTGTATAAATTGATAATACTTTCAAAAGAATATTTCATCATGATGCTGAATTAACAAACAATAGCAGCTGTTGCATTCATTGAAAAGCAATCAATTTGAGGTCAGAAATAAATAATTGTTCAATCTGGTTTAGAATGAGAAAACATTTTTTTCTTTTGAGTCCTAATGTATATGCTTTGCTCCCTGACAAGTACTGAATCATGCTAGTATAAAAGTACTTTCAAATCTTCAAATGATATCAGATTCATTATGGGCTATAGGATAATCAGTACATTTAATAATTGATTAGTGCATCGAAAAGTTTTGTACTCATATTTAGCAAAAGACATTTTGCGACTGACTCATTCTTTATTCATGATCTATTAAGCTTCAAGGTTGAAAATAGAAGGTCTTGTTAGAAGTGTTCCTGAAATCATTTAGATTCATGTAATTTTACATTGGATATCATGCATAAATTTCACTATCATCCATATCGAATATAAATGGAATAGTACTAAACAAAACAATCTCGTGGGACTATTCGCTACTCCTTCTAGCCAACACAAATGTTCTCATTACACTCAAAATAATTCTGGCGTTCTCACTTTTTGCCTGTTGGATTCTTTCATCCATTACCGTAGCATATTTGTCCATTCTTTCATCTCTATTCATTCCCTCAGAATATATGGAATCCCTGTCCAATTTAGGATCATAATTTTCAGAAAACGGTTCCATTAGGAGTGCCTCATTTTCGCTCAATACTTCATTCATTGCGATGTCGTCGTTGACGCATTGAAGAAGTGACGACACTAAATCATTCATCCTCATTTGACGAACAGAGATGTTTGTCACGTCAGGCACACTTCTCCGTGTTTTTCCAAGAGATGATGCTTGTTCAAATGGGTTTATCCACTCTTCTTCTTCATTTTCTTTGTTTGAAGATTGATAAACTTTCAGGGAAGGAAAGGTTTGTCTTGGTCTAGGATTCGAATGTATCTGAAAAGAAAGGTTCTTGCAACTGTCGTGTGTGCAAAATGAAGTAGCAAAATGCAGGTTGTTGGAAAAGAGTATAAGCAATATTGCAGAACCCGACCTTGTTGTCATTCGAGACATGTCTTGATATCCAAAAAAAGGTTTGAATGAAGTTCAAGTTATGATGAAATCATGGAGAAAAACAACAAGAAAATACCGAACGGTGGTACTATACAACAGTATGGATCAGATAAGTACCCATTCATTTAAGGCGTAAGTATCTTTCATACTATCAAAACAAAAAAATGTAGGTTTGTGGCAACGAATGCAACAAAGATTGCTCAACATAAAGTGACCAAAAGAAAAAGGGCCAAACCTTCGGCTCTTTCCTGGGCAATTGTTGATTGATGATTTTAATTGCATTCAAGTATAAAAATAATAAATTTCTAATAGTTATCTTCATTACACTATGATGCTGCACTCGCCGTGATCTTTTGAGAATTGAGTCTTTTGTTCCCTCGGCAAATTGAGCCAACAGATTTCGTTTTGAAAGAAACGATCAAAACCGAAGTGATATGGAATTTTTCAATGTTTGATTATTCTTCGATAGTAGGTATCCTGTCCTTTTTGTTTTCGAGAGTTTAGGAAATGCCACTATAAACATAAAAAACAGCAATTAAGTGAGGTAAAGTCATCAAACCAGGTGTTTCATAAAATTTGACTTTTCTACTCAGAGAGTATGGTCGCTAAAAGGATCTTCAATATTATTCAGATCACCTTTAAGACAACATAGTACGAGCTCCAACATTTTTTCAAATGTCGCGGCTCAAGTACAGTTGAAAGGCAACAAAAAAATGTATAATCATTGTAGAATTATGATTTGTGGTTATCTCCATGAAAACAAAATCACTTACACACAAGTGAGGCTGAAACATCTTAGAAACGCGATTTATTCGTATCCTCAATTCCATTGGGATGATCCAATCGAATTCTCAATGCAATTCATCCGTTAGTTTGTCGTTGTTTGTCGTTGTTTGTCATACATCTTATGCATCGATTTGTTTACATTCTTAAACTTGAAATAGATAACTCTTTGGTAGTGATGTTTGTCATCGTATCATTTGTTTGGTTGGAACTGTATTGTATGCACTTAATAGATGTGAACGCTTCTATTTCTAGTAACTGGTTTGATTACTTTCTTTCAATGATGGTTCCATTGTTCACGTCGAATAAAATACAATCCAAAAGAACTGCGGGCCAATCAATGTTTTACAACATTTTTTCTTACGTGTGGTAGTTACAATATGTTCGTAGTTGCACTATGATGACAATATTCCAACATCATAGCGCAGATTTTTTTATTCGGAGGAAAGTACAGTTGATAACAAGCTTGTTAGATTTTCAACACTTTTATCTTGATTTAATCTAACTGCTGCTGTTGGATGGTCTCACCACCATCCTATCTTCAAAGTCTTTCCACAATTTCTTCATAATTTGGTCACGAAAAAAATAACGATTGAAATTGTAAACTCGATGCAAGCACACTGTATGCATTGATTGTGAGAAGTGTTTTAAAGATTTATAGAAAGAGAGTAGATCTTTAGCACTTAAGCGCCACACTTCTCCATATGTGCACGATAACGTGTGTCCAGCTGACAAATATTTGATCAACAACTGCCAAATTCAAATGATTTTTTTAATTTATTCCCCATACATTTATATTTTTATCTTAGTTTGAAATAATGTCGTCAGAATCACGATCACGATCACAACCACAACCACAACCACAATCAACCAGCATTTTTCACCACGTCTAAATATCAAATAATTGGAATATGGTCACTTCTTCTTACTCTTACATTTTAAACGCTCGAAGTATTTTTCAAAATTACGAATGAGAATTTGCTTAGAAATGTCTCTTCAGATGATTATGTCTTTTGTTCAATTGTAAACAAGGGCAAAAAACTGAAATAGGTACAGCTATTTTCAATCCTTCAACGATCATTGCTTCCTTTATGTAAAGGCAATTACTTAGCCGATTCCTTTTTAAATGGAAATTTCCGATGATCATTTTTTAAGTGACTCCCTCATGGAATTTTTATTTACACTAATTATGCTTTATAATTTCTAAATGATTGCGATGACAACTAAAATTACATTTTCTTTCCCATGATAGTGAGAAAAAATGATACATAAGAAAGATTCAACGTTGAAAACATTTGAACGATGAAGTCATCTCAGATTTTCACTAGTTGATTTAAATGAAGTATGACACAATTTGTTATTTAGAGTTAAATCCTATATATTTAGTTCAAAAAGTTTTTGAAAATGATCTATGGGTACTTCGTTGGAGTTTCTCCGACCCATATGAATTTTCCCATATAATTCCGACGTGCAAATCTATCGTTCAAATATACGATACATACTGCAAAGCAAACGACCACAATTCGAGTTGTTCTATCACTTCCGTAGAGTAAACCAAAAAGCTACAGATTCATGCCGGTATATGGATGCCAAAATTGTATTTTCAATCAAACGTTTTTTTTTACTTCATGTGTTTTGATCGTTATTTATACATTTTGTGTAAAGTTTCATATAAATAAACTAAGAGTCCCGATTCCAAAAACTGATATTTTTCTGTGGCCGCTCAAAACAAATTTTAAAAATCAACTAAATTCAATTGTCTCTAATTGAATTAACTGAAAATTATGAATTTATATGACTTCTACGATAGACTTTTGTTTCCATAATGTTTTTTGGTTATTTAAATCTTGAAAGTAGTTTTACTTAGAATGTAAGGGACATGTCATAAATGAATTTATAAAATAGAAGCCATTTATAACGTCCAAAAAAGTAATTGTGGAATTCAAACCTATCTCCATTATTTCTTCAAAGTATCAAGGACGGTGAATATCAAAAGAAAGTATAGACCATGACTGATATTCAAGGAGCATCAACACCATCCATGCAAATCTCTAGGAACGATAATGAAGACTGCATCTTTAAACCAATACAAGTAAGTTTTTGGCATTTCAATCTTCCCGCCATCACATCAGATTGAGATGGGACTTTATTTCCGAATCCACTTTGTTTGCATCGATGAAAGAATGATACATATTAGTTGGTTTCATTTATGGAGTTCTTGTTTTCTTTGGTCTCGGATCCTATTAATGTAGGCCATCTCAACCACATGGAACAATTTTTGTGTCCACTGGCACTTGATCAACGAGACTCTTTCCATGCACATCAGTTATAAATTACGATGCAACTTTTGTATGAAATCGTTCATGGTAGTAACAATTGTCCTTTCAACATCTTATTTGAAACATTAATACATGTGATCAGAGGATTCGGAGTTTGATTCACGGAAATGAAACAGCATTGTGGATTTCATTTGGTTCGTGCTTAACCGTACATCCCTACACTATTTGAGTATTTAGACAATTTTGAATTTGCTTCTATTAGGAACAAATGAATTGAAAAACAATTTGAATTCAGTACTAATAAATTCAAGTTGACATCTGAGGTTAAATTTAAATCGTTGGCTGTTTGCATTAACACAAAAAATGAAAGAAATGTTGAACTACACTTAATGCGAATCAACCTGAGGATCTTACATTTCTAGGCTAAGCTCTTCTTTCTTTAAGTCTCACATCATGCCTTCTCTTTATAAATCAAAGTCTTGGGACAGTTGCAATCAGGGACTGACTCTAAAATCCAAACCCTACGGTATTGCGGTAAGAATATCTTGTCCCCTTATTCTATCATCGCAGTCCATGATTATATATTAACTTCAAAATTCCCAAATGAATACAACAGGAACCCATTGATAAAGTTCTAAACATATGCACAGAAGATCTATTTGATGACATGCACGAAAGACAAGTTGATTATGTCAGTCCAGCGACATATTTCCCGAATGCATCTTACCTACCTTATAGAAGATATCTTGTTGACTGGATGAGTGATGTCGGTGAACAATGCTGTTTGCACAACACGACAGTTCATGTCAGCATATTATTCCTTGATAAAACTTTTCGAAATCGTGAAATACCAAGAGGAAAATGGCAACTTCTAGCAACTGCATGCATCAGCATTGCCGCAAAATATGAGGAGGCAGAAGAAGATTGTCCAGCTATTCCAGACTTACTGCATCTCACAAAGCTGAATGTCGCTGGACATACTCCTTTATCGTTCAGGGAAGGGGAATTAGAAGTGCTCAGATATCTCGGGTGGAGATTAAGAGCCATACCTCCACTTCATTTTATCGGGTACTATCTTGCGAAAGGATCCACCTTCCATGACGATTCCTGGCAAGGACGTGCCCTCATTGAGAAGATTCCCAAATATATGAGAAAATACGCAGACTTTTTCTGCAATCTAACTCTTCAGGAGTACCCATTTCAGCAATACTTGCCTTCGCATCTAGCTGCGGCCATTCTTCTTGCATCAAGAGTGGCATTACAACTTCAGCCAAGATGGAGACCAGAACTTACACAATTAACAGGATATGAAGAAAAAGATATAATTGATGCATTTCAACACGTGTGGACATACTACGAGGAACAATTTCCTGGACATGGGTCCCGGTCCATATCTCCAAGAAGTGTTGCTAATGATAATGCGTACGGTCGTTAGACGTGTCCATGAAATCTAATTTCCAAGTAAACGAATAATTGAAGGTGCCTTTCCTTGGAGAAAAAGGTCTTGTGCTTCCAAACGAGCGTGCAGCGGGTTTCATATCCTCGCACCTGAAACTAAATAGAGAGTATGTTTGTCCGATTATGTAGATACATTCATGTTATAGGAACGCGTAATGAGTTTTATATCTTTGATGGAGAAGTATTCGGAATGGAATGTTTCAAGAAGATTGAAAGAGACGACACCTTTTGTATTAATAAGCTTCTGTATAAGTCGTAATTTATTCAGCTAATTACAATCGATGCTTTGTCAAATTAACGTCAAAGTACTTTTCTTCTTTTAAAGTAGAAAATAAGTATGGAGGCGTTTGTTACTTTTTCACAGATCAGCTTCAATATGTGGTGGAATATGAAATTCCACCTTCACCATGAATGCCTTTGTAATCATGCTGTACAGATTCGAATTTGATGAGAATAAACCGATAGAAACGTCTACAAAGTCAGTCACCACATTTTAAAGAAAAAAATTTCAAATATTTTGAATTCTTGAAGCGTGAGCAAATGAAAATGACCATAGTGGACATCTCTCATGGATTTAAGTCTCAAGAATGGGATAACTTTTGAGCCTTCTATTACATTCTCATAGGAAAACACCGTTTACATTTCAGAAACAAACAAAAACACAAAAAATATATTTGTTAATGGAGCAAATATGTATGATGTGGAGTTAATTGTTTGGTTGCATACGAAAGTTAGATTAAACAGCAGCAGTGAATTTTTGAGCTTTTTTGCAGATTACTCCACATCTTAAACATAATTTCACTTGTTCTTCTTCTACGTAAATTCAATACAAACTGTACGAGACGATTTTATATTATTGCGCTAGTATTCCGAAGTCACGTTAGGATGTCAGCAGACCATTCTAACTTCCTACTTACTAAGAAATCCTACTCTCAATTTGCAATATGTCAGCCGGTCCACTATTTCTGCGTATAGTATAGTACCGTACTATAAAATAATAAACAGCATGTTGATACGAAGATGGAATTGTACTTATCTTCTGCGTAAAATTATATTCCAAGTATTGTGCTAGTAGGTCTGGCGCGGAGCTGATCAACAAGAGAAATATTTACCTATAAATAGAGAATCAAGCGCCAAAACCTCTATTTTTTCTCAGTAGACCCTACGTCAACATATACCACGTTTAAGTTCGAGAAGCCTCATCATTTTATTTATTATTTTTTCAAACTTTTTGTAGGAGAGAACATTTCATTTGCCAAAAAAATTGGAGTTTTGTCGTCAGTAGAAGAAATGGCGACTGGAATGTCGCAAATAAAATCAGAAGCGTCTCCTAAGAATGTCAATTCTCTTATAGGCATTAGTGAAGGGAAGAAAAGCGAAAGCTTAGAATCTATTGTAGAGGATGCAAATGACTCCTCCCTTAGAAACAATGATGATAAAATCGAGGAGAAGAAAATTGGAATTGGGAGTGCTATCGAGTATATTTCAGACTCGGTACGTATAATTCCTAATCATTCTTTTAGTCATAAAAACATTCATGATCTCATTTATACTTTATTTTTTGTTTGTTATCATTATGACACTACAGGAAGCACAAACTCCATCAAAACCAAAAACACCAAAAAGTTCTGCCGGATCAGCAATTCTTTCCATTGAAAAACCAACGCCACTTTTAAAAATTTCTTCAAAAACAACGTACCTAACCATGACCACACATTGTATCCGACACTTAGCTGATAGAAGTGGTTCCTCCTTTCCTGCAATATATAAGGCATTGCAGTCAATTTTCAATAAACCAGACGGACCGCATATCAAACAAAACTTGAACAAAGCGATTAAACAAGGAATCAAAGAAGGAAGATTCGTAAAAGTTAGAAATTCCTTCAAAGTTAATTCTGCATGGACCAAAAAAGAGAAAGAAGGAAAAAAAAGGAAGGAAAGAGAAAAGAAACAAAAAGAAGATAAGAGGAAAAAAGTTGCTCAAGAAGAAAGAGACAAAAAGGCGAAGGTAAAGGTGGAAGAAGAAAAACGATTAAAGAGAGATAGGGAGCTTGAAAACATGACAGAAGAGGAAAGAAAAGATACCTTAGAAAAAGAACGCATTAAAGCAGAACGCTTGAAAATTCAGGAAGAAAAGCAAAAGAAAGCTAAGATTCTGGCGGAAAAAATACGCAAACGCAAGTTTCCAATGGATGATTTAGAATTAATCAAGGAAGATAAGTTACTTCATGTCAAGCCTCCTCATCCCAAAACCCCACCAACGTTACCTCTATTGATTTCAGATTATCCAACGTTAAACTATTCTTCAGGAAGAAGAGGGGTTGTTTCTGATGTGTTTCAAATATTTCATCTATTTCGAGGCGACGTTGGATGGCGAAGGAGTGATACTGTCGATTTTAAATTATCTCATCTATTTCATTGTTGTCAAGAAATAACGAACGGAAATGCAAAGCATAATGGTACCATGCCACCCTTGATCGTTCATTTATTTTTAACAGCGCTCCATCACTTGACGACTGAAATCGTAGAATTTCCTGAACTGGTGAAATTAGGTGATCTACTCAACCCCTTAAATTGGGGTGAAATTTTACGGCACTATTTCGATTTCATGCAAGAGCACTCGATAGCTGCTCAACCATCCAATATATTGAGAGACTATGCTGATAACGATGTTGAAGAATTACCTGCACACTATTACGGTTACTTAGGTTCACCCAAAGAAACTCTTGCAAAAGCACATGCTAAATTATCTAAACTGGACTCCTATATGCTGACTGCAGAAGAATGCATGTGTCTTTTGAGAGTTCTCTGTGATGACATTTTGGCAAATTCTTCTGAGCTAGAAGAAGAAATAAGTAACAGAATGGAAGAAATGTATGAACTAACTAAGCTAAAGAAAGCAGCGGAAAGTAATTGGAGAAAAGTGAAATTTGCTTATGAAGGGCCCAAAAATCCTCCGAAAAAAAAGAAAGAAAATTCAGAAGAAAAACAAAACAATGCTGGATCTAAAGATGAAGTTGGTAAACAAGAAAATAAGGAAAAAGAAAGCGAAGAATCGAACAATGCCAAAAATTCCAATGAAAAAGCAGGTTCTTTAGCTAAGCCCAAAGTTCCAAAACCAACTAAGAAAGAGTACGAAGCAGCTGATAAAACAAGACAAAGAGCTGTCGATAATTATGATAAAGGATTTCGTAAATTGATAGCACGTACAGAGCCTGTTGGATATGATAGGAATCATTGTGGAGTTTACCACTTTTATCATGATCCAGAAAATGTGTATCTGGAAACCCGTCCACTCTCGAAAAAAGATGGGGATAAAATTGCAACGCAAAATCGAACTTGGCGCATAATATCTTGCAAATCACTGTTTGATAAATACGTCGAAACTTTAGATATCAGAGGGATTCGAGAATTCCATTTAGACGACAATCTCATTTATAAGGGATACGTGAGAAGGCATCTTTATGATGACATACGTGTCCAAAATATGATCGAGGCCAAAAAGAGAGAAGAAGAAGCACTCCAAAAGAAATTTGAAATTGCAAAGGAAGCGTGCGTAGATTCGAATCGTCGAAGTGGTCGATTAGTAAACACTAAGCAACAAGAACTGCAAGAAATTGAGGACGAGATGAATGTTTTTAAGGCTTTAAAATCTGGAAGTATTAATGTAGACGAGAAAGAGACAGATTTGCGAGTTTTAACTGGATTTGAGTCACTCAAAGAATTTGAGAAGAAAATGTTTACAGCAGAGTGGAAAAATTTTCGATGCAGTACCCTATGGATACAAAGTCAATGCGGTGGTGTCTTAGGCCCTCTTATTTCTGATATTCTTGAAATAGAAAAGCAATGCAATAAATTAGTACCATGGGATAGAACAGATAAAACAAGAAATGAATGGATTGATACTCTAAAAGCGATTAAGGTAGAATGGGAAGGTGAACATTATTTACAATTTGGGCTTAATGAAGTTGAAATACCAGATATAAAAACTCCGCAATCGAGCAAAAAGACTAAGTATGAAAAGGAGATAGATGAGAGCGGTAGTAGATCTTCTAAAAGGAAGAGATCTAGTGATGCTGGCTCAAAGTTAAGTCCTGTCCAAAGAAGATTAGGGATTCTTAAGGTGAGCAAATATGCGAAAATTTAATCTCTTTGGTAGATGAAACGGATTTCCGCACTCATACTTTTTATGACCACAGAATTCGTTGCTTGATCTTGAAAATTGCGTAATGCAATTATCAGGAAAACTCGCCAAATTTGCAGATGAAAAGTGCTATTATAATATCGTTGAGAATAAAGAAGTCTCAAATGAAAGTGATTCTAAGGACATAGCTTGGAAAAAACGTATTTCTACTCTTCAAAGTACTCCTACCAAAATGACAGCGGCAATCCGTAACATCTTAATTTCTTCCATTGCAAGCGCTCAAAAAGCGCACTTAAAGGAGGTAACGAATGAATTGAGGTCGTGTCTTAAGCTGTTTCGACCGAATGCTGCATATGCAGCAAAGAGTGCAGCCTTGGACGTTCTAGAAAAATTTGGCGGCCTTGAAGTAATTGATGACGGCGAAGCGAGTCTGGATGATAACGACGTATCTATGACTGATGATGCTGAAGGGGAACTTTTATATTCATCAGGCATATTAAGTGATGAAGCTGTTTCTCTGCTTTGTCATTTTGGTGCAGATAATGATCTTGACCGAGAGGAATGGTTAGAAAGTGTAAATTCATGCAAAACTCTTTCAAGGTAAAGTTATTGAATTTGAGGTGTAAACTTTTTTATTTATAACTTTTTCTCACAAAGTTTTTTATTTGTTCAAAGGTTGTCAGCCATTACCAGTAGTTTTTCCAGAGTTGCAAACTCGGTACTAAAAGAAGTACGAAATGATAAAGATGCACTTATTGGAGCAATAGAATTTTGGTCAAGTCAACAAAACAAATCTAGAAGGAAGAAGAAAAAGAAGAAAGGAAAAGGGAAGTCTTACATAGAACCGACATCTACAACTGGATTCTGGGTCTACGCAAACGCAACAGATAACTACGTCTTGGCAAAAATCGATGATGACTATCCATGGTGGCCAGCTCGCCTATGCAACGTAAAAGATGAAACAATATGCAAAGACTTGAATTCCCTCGATCGTAAAGTACTCTCTCTAGTCGGCGAAGAGAAACTCTTTGTTTTATCTGAAAAAGAAATTAAGCCTTACTCTAGAGAAGTCGCTAAAGAGGATATTTCCAAACTTGATGAGGAGAGTGCACTTAAGTGGAGGGAGGTAAGCTGGATGTACTGATGATCTGACTAATCCGTCTTCAAAAAAAAATTTCACTCCTAACTTTCATTTCTTAAACTTACAAGTGTATTGAATTGGTGGAGCAAATTTTATCTGAAAAGAACTCTTTTGACAAAAGGAAGATACGAAATTCTGAAAGTTGTGAAGAAGAAAAGAAATCCATAGACGGGTAAATCACACAATTATTCAAATGTATGGGAAGCATGATAGTTGGTTAGTTTTAAGGTCTAGATAGTGCTATTTTATTTGGGTTCTCAATTTCACACCACATACTTTATCACCAATGCATAATACATTCATATAACAATAATAATAATTAAAAGAATTCATATTCTCAACAACAAAAATCCTTAGTCCATTGTTCATCGTTCTTAATAAAATTCAACAAGCTTCAATACATGTTTAGTCTCTACGTTCAACAATCACCGCATAAAAAGAGGTCTCAACTTAAAACATTGTTTTCGTATCTAAATTAACGTTACTAATATCGTTTAATATACAAATGGTATACATGTCCCTTATCATGAAAGCCCCCATAAAATATTTCCTTCATTTAATCATAGCTTATCATAGACATTTTTATTTCTCTTTATCATTGGAGGGGGGGAGAGCCTTTTGTGACTTCAATGAACTATATCCAATAAAAGTACCACGCTTCTTAGAACTCTGCACGTAACTCTTATAATAACAACGTATTCTGTCTCTAACTGTGACAAAATCGAATTCTTCTTCATCAAATACATAACCTCGTTGATCGGCGAGCTCGAGGATCCGCTCGGTTAAATTATTATTAAATTTTTTTTGCTGAGCAGTATAATTCAAGGCAGAATGTCGTAAATATTCTTCCCTGTTATGAATTAAGAAAGCTTCGAGCTGAATCAAGATTTCATACAAATGAAGGCAAAGAAACGTGAGAAAATGAAAAGAACTTCGTTCATTATGCTATAACTGAAGATAACTTACTTCTGGATAATGTTTCCATGTAAATTTTTTTCGAAGTATCGCCTTTACTGCTCTTCTTCGTGATTTAGGTGGAGGGACTCTACCACGATCACAGTGTCTTGTTCTAATTCTAAACTCATCTTCTCGATACATCATCATATACCTATTGTGGTTGTACTCATTCGCGTGCAATTTATTGTAGAAATGATTCTCTGTTTCGTTCTCAAATCGAGGGCTAATTACTGGAATAGGCTGTTGCCTCATTTGGCCGGATTTTTCGAAGTTTCGGTCATCAGTCATTTTAAATATGGCTCGGTGACGCCTTGGTTCTTCCACTTCTTCTAGAATGTAGGAAGTATTTGAGAGTTTTGGAAGAACCGGAAGTGTATTTGCAGGAGGAAAAGATTGGGAACATTCTATTGAGTGTCTATCGTGTTTATGAGCAAGTTTAGTTTCTGTAGCACGATTTGGATAGTTGTAGTTGTTTCTGGCAGAAAGCTCATATTGTGGGGAGTAATATACAGGATCATTACTCCTTTGTAAGTAATCTCTATTATGTTCTTTGCCGCGAAGCGGAGAGTGGAATCTTTTGGCCTCCGAAAATTTTTCATGTAAATTGTATTCATCAAAGGACTTTGATGAATTAAGGGTTGGGTGGTATCTGTCGTCAATGTAATGCTCTCTTTCAGGGCATAAATAAGTCTGATGTGATTTGTATTGCTGATATTGATGACGGCGTGCAGGTGTTCTTTGTGTTTTGTCATTATTCGCGAATGTTTTCCTTTTTTCCGAACAGAATTTGTGACTATTGTAAAAATTTGATGAGTAATGTGGAATTTGAGAACCATAAGAATTCGAGCTAGATTTGGGTGTAACAACAGTAGCTTGTGAAGTATAATTGTCTCCAATAGTAGGCATTACATCGGTGTATCCTTGATAATCAGATCGTTCTTTGTTTTCATCATATACTGAATAACTTTTTCTAAAGGATTCATCTTTCCTTTCTTTGACTTCGTTGTGAGCAAGAGCGCTCATTTCGGCAAGAAGCTTGGCGTCCTCATAAAGTGGAAGATCTGAAGGATTTCTCTGGTTGTCTTCTTTTTTATCATGTGAATCAGGTATTTGTAGTTGTTGTGATTGATCAAAAAGAGGAGAAAGCTTTTGAGGCTTTTGAGACTTTTGACTAAATTGAGAAAAAGGGTTATCTTGGCTGGTTTCTTGGGTATTTTCAAACGTTTCTTTGACTCTTCCGCCATTTACTTTGTCAAAAACTCTGTCTTGTGCATGCGAATTGTAACGATACTGAGGCTGAACTGAAGAATTTGACCTCTCAACTGAACTAGATCGAGATCCATGACGTGAGAAAGAGTCATTTTCTTCACCAAATGAAAATAAAAGAGGCAGAGTAGATCGTTCGTTTTCATTCGTTCTAGGATGATACCGCCCTTGAATTTGATTTGTGCCTTTCTCTACTGCACTATGATACTTCTGTTTTTTATCATGTTCTCTATTTAGTGTGTCTAGACTTCTATGATAGTCTCCATTCGAAAGATAGGTTTTGTCTTGTTGATTGTAATGAGTGGCAACAGCACGGATGTTTTTTACTGTTCTTCTATCCATATACATTTGCTCTACGTGATTATTCATGGAGACATCATGCCCACGATCTTGATAATTAGTTCTTTCTGAAAACGACGGTCTTTCAATGGCTTCTAGAGGCTCATCATTTGAGGCATGATATATGTTTTGGAAATCGGTAGGATACCTTTGATAGTTATCACTTCTATACATGATGGTTTAAGTCTTTTTCTAATCTTATCCTTTCTTCCTAACGAATAAATAGACATGACAGATGTTGCTCCTTTCTTCTAGAGGGCTACTAGATAGATAAAGCTACATGTGACTCTACTCAGTTTCCTTCTCAAGTTCATTCATAAAATTATATAGGAATTCTTTCCAATTTTTGCAGGCATCACGAGTAAGTTTTCTAAACCTTTTGTTTTTGAAATTTGACATCGGCAATTTCTTTATTCGTTTAAATATTGGGTCGTGTAAGAAGACTCTCAGGATTGGAAGATTCGTCTTAATATATAGCAAAATATGCATTTTTTAGCACGACTCAGATGTCAAGTTTCATGGAACCACTGATGACATTTCCTGGAAGACGACCTTAACATCACACAACCTGATAAATAATCAAATAAAGAAAGGAAAAAATCTATGGAGCTGATAATTTTCTTTTCTCGTTGAATATAGGAGAGCGCAAGTAATTTGTTTCAAGACTGCACGAAAAAGAATTCTGCTGTCGAAAAAACTCTGATAGGTTCGACTCCCACAAGATTCGTTTTTCATCAAAATTGTTCTTTATGCTTATGAGAACAAAAGAATTTTCCGGAGAGGGCAAACACAATGAATGCAATGATTAACTCATCAAAATCCAGACAAAAGGATTCGCGTGAAATGAATCTGTCAACATGCTATAGCCTCCTTGAAATAAATGTATGACTTAAGTTTCAATTTCATACTAGTCTGAATGTTTTAATTTATTTCTTCATCTATGTACGATGAAATGTATTTTCTTTTTTGCAGACAATCTATCATCCCAAATATATGAATTGAATGACGCAGACAAGAGAATGTTGGATTTGGGTGTTGATGAGAATATTTTCAAGCTGAGGATCATCAACATTCTTTTCATTTCTTGTGACTGCATTGCTCTTTCATTTACTGAATTTAGGAAGACATTGCTCTCATTAAAGAATATCTGTGAAAACAAACATTTTGTTACATCATTCATGATGTGTGCCCTTTGTACACTTGTAAACTAGTAAACACTAGCACAAGTTTTCCAATATGATGTTGCTATTAATTTATAGAGGCTCTTCTTTACCTTATTCTAGGAATTCCTTTTATAGGGAGTAATGGCCTTCCTTAGTTGTAATTAAATGGTGCACTAATATATCAGTGATCACTGGTTCAATACCTGAAGGGGATCCTTTGACCAATTAACTTAATAAAGCGGCAAGTCCTTTACTTAAGAAGGGCTAGTAGTGAGTTGTTAGACCCTCTGATTGTATGGACTGTCTTCTTACACTTAAAAGAAATTGAATGGACATTCATTGATACTTAACATAATTAAATAGTTTATTTGAGTGTAGTTCAATGAACCATAGAAGTAGAGGGTCCAAAGAAACACTAGTCCTTCTTAAACTAAGGACTCCCACATGTATTTAATTGATTGGTCAAATGGTGGAATGAAAATTAATTGGTCAAATGACCCCCACAGTGAATCAAACCAGTGACACATGGTATGCTCACTAGCCCAATTCTTAGGACTGTTTTTTTTATGTACTAGACATTAATAAAAAAATTAAGACGCACTCAATTATTTTTTCATCTACATGATCAACTTTTGGAAAGTTACGCTTCACCACCCCATTTTGTATGTTTTCTCATCCTCAACCTTTATTCTTTCTCCCCCATGGCGTACAACGCTTCTAATATTATTAGGACAAGACCTCTGATTTTCACGTACAACACTTCCTACTAGGTACAGAGTTTCAATTTCCGAATCAACTTCATTCTCGGTACATCTCATTGGTCGTTTAAAAAAATTCGCAGTTTTGTTCATGATTAAAGTTGACTTATTTTTGCAAAAGGCTTCACTTGGAATCTGAAGTTTGGTGAGTTCATCAGACGGCATCAATAATTCTTGTGATATGCTGCTTCTTTGTAATTTTTTTTCACTTTCCTTGCCGCTACTTCTTTACATTGTTGACTCATAGACTCAACGTCATTATACGTGTCACTAGTTGCTTTTGTCGAGGGCCTACCCTCCTATATGTAATCATTTAACGGTGAATTTCTTTCGGCTTCCAATGGTTATTTAGTGCGAGTGGGCCACTGCAGATAATTGCATGTTGTGTCTTTGGCAATGCTCCTATAGTTGGAATTCTCCACCTCAATATTTTTACTTATCTGAAATATACTCAATGTTTTTCGTTATTGTGTTTACATTATAGGGAGGTGATTTTGCACTTATTTCACAATGGCTCATCTTCAATGTTCTCTTGTATCACCAGTTGCATGTCGTCCTTGTCATGCTTCTCCATTTTTTGCTCTATTGCAACTATGTATATTTGTACCTTTTTCTCATCGTTTTGCATTGTTGCATTCATGTAGGTTCCAATTTAGTTGCTTGTTGCTAAAATCTCCATTGGTGATACTTCACACAGGGGAAACATTGCATACTGCTTTTTTGATGATATGAATGACCCACAAGACATGGTCTACTAATCTAATATACGACCTACTGCTTTAGACAGTAAGTGTGACCCCCCTCAAAAAGTTTCAACATGTGGGATTATTGCCTGACTAGAACAAAAAATACTCTTCCAGTTGATTTGCGAAGAACGTGATGGGGCACGATTCAGCATCTCACGTATAACACCACTTGTGTTTTTATTGATAGCTGCAAACTACCAATTAAAACTCATTTGTAATTGGCTAGTCCTCAATTTCCTCATATTTTAGGGTTTCAACATCATGGTTTGACATAGCTCGATTTTCTCATTTAGCGCATTAGATTTGACTTCAACTCGTATTTCATCACCATGATTTTTTCCACATCATAACAATTCATCACTTATTCACCAAATATGATTTCTTCTATGAGGCTATCACTTGCAGTATTTTTTTTAATTTTCCACAATCTCAATTTTCTAACAAACCATGATTGTATCTTCCCCAATTTTCCAGAGTCGCATTGTTTTTCAGTATTGCAGTCATTTTTAATACTATCAAGGTTTGCAGTAAAACATGTGTTATGATTGCCATCTTTTTCAGAAGCACAGCTATCTTCACAAGCGTTTCTCAAATATTCATGCTGCATAGGTTGCTGGACATCACCACTCCCATCATATTTTTCGAGGTCTATTGTTGGAGATCTATATTTACCAGAACAACTCTCTTTATTTGATTAATACGAGAGGTTCTCCTCTACAATTTGATATGTACCTTCAAAGATGTCACCATCACAATGTGGTAGCCCCATCTGCTAATTAGGTCTCGTCTATTCATTATTGCTGCCAATAGGTTGTTTGTTCGCATGAATCATATCACCTGACTCGGTAATTCTATCCACCCCCTTATATCCTGCCTTACATATTATTCAAATCTGCTTTTTTTCTTTTGTATCATCATCAATTTTCTGTCTATTGCAGCCTATAAAATAGAGCTCAAAAGAAGATGATCCTCATGTAAAATACAATTAGATATCTCCACGTACTGGATGGTTTCTCAAATGTTCTCAGAAAAATTGTTTCCTCTTTTAGCTCCTTCTTTTCATTTTCTGTTCTGAAAATACAAAGCCATGAAATACCTAATCAAGCTTTTTTGCTTTTTCAAAATCAGGTCAGGATTTCTGTTGGTGTTTAGAGGCAAAGTTAAAGAAATTTCAAAAGCCTGGGAACCAGTAATAACGTGCTACAACCTATTGGTGCTTGTCTTGCGAACTAAAATGAGATAATTATACCTCCTCTACATGCACAAATCACTGCCCATCACCACTACATTCAAACAAAAGATATCAAAGAATCCAGCTTTGTCAACATTGGAAGCATAGGAGAGCAAAATTTAACTACCTCAGCTATTTTCCATGCAACACTTGTTCTGAACACATTTCATACAAATAGAAAATGGATTAAAAACTAATGACCACACATGGAAAAATAATTGTTCATTTGCTCCTATTAGAAATTGGATTTAGTAAGCATGACACATGGGATGTATGATCATCCTAGTTCTTGTGCATGACTAGCCAAATTGTTTCATATTCATTATTTGCAATACTTGTCAATACTTGTCAATACTTGTCAATACTTGTAGAGTAGTAGTAAAAGTTACACGTAGTATTTACTTAATCAATGAGTTAGTTAAGTTTAGTTTAGTTTTGCCCTATCACAAAATACTTTGCATTTGTCTGCATGAATCTAGATTTGTGAAAGTATATCGTATTATAAACTAAGTTGTGCCAATAAACCAGTAATTAGTAGATTGTGAGAGCCTAAGCTCAGACATGCTAAAGCTAAATTTATTGTATACGTAGTGTGTCTGTTGTACTCTGACACTCATTCTCAAGTTGAGATTGTCAAATCACGATAAGAATAGTGAGTACATGTAAAAATTAAAATTAAAAAGGTGGTCACCATCTAATGAGTTTCTTTCAAAGGTACTCAAAGGTTGCAATTCGCAAGCCTTTAGTGAAAATATCTCCTGTATTTTCAGAATGTTATACTCTCATTGTGCTTCTTGAGGGTGATAATTTTGACCTAAACTAGTAGTATTTCACGCCAAAATGTTTAGAGCGAGGGGTTACTCTTGTTGGCTCTAATTTGGCCAACTTTTCTGCCGCATCATTGTCTTCCCAGGCATGAGTGTGAATGGTTGACATAATATCATGTGACAGACCGATTCCGGAGCAGATTCCTTTCACGAAAATTTAAGAGATCATGTATTGCAGTTGATAATGCAATGTTTTTGGCTTCGAAGGTACTTAAACTTATTTCTGTTTGAAGTTTGGAAAGAAAGAACACAGGGACTCCACTGAGCATGATTACAAATCCGTTTCTGTTTTTAACAGAAACTGGTTTTGTTTCATCTTCAACTTGCCATAGACAGTCAAATCAGAATCAATAAATAAGTAAATTTCGAGGAATTTTCTTGGATTCAAAATTATTCCTTTATCTGGTGTTTGAATCAGATATCGAACTATTCTTTTTACACCTGTTTCGTGGGACATTGTAGGAGAGAAAGTAAAGCGTGCACGTTGATGCACTGCAAAAGCAATATCTAGACGAGTATCATGGCCAGCAAGGTAAGTGAGCATGCCAATTATTGAAGCTTAATTAAATAGTTTTGATGATCTTGTTCCCTTCTCATCGGATTCCAATGGTACAATGTCTGCTGGAGTCAATTTTGGAGTTGAATCCCTCATTTTTGTAGCATCGATGATTCGTTGAATTGACCCATTTGTACCAATTCAATGGATCCATCATCGTCGTGGTGTTTAATCACAACGCCCAAATAGCCTGCTACATCATCCTCAATTCCGAAATGATGATTTGCGAGTTTCATCTTTGCGATCATATCTAGAATATCCTTTTCTTTTGGAGCAAAAAACAAGCAGTCGTCTACATAAACTAATGCAATGATTCTCTCGTGTAAAAATAAATATTCACTTTGTTAAAAACATTGATCTACTAATCCCTGTTTTTAATGTAAGAAAAAGTTACGAGAACTTTGTTTTGATCCATACAATGATGTTTTTAATTTCAATACTTTCCCCGAAATTTTAAAGTTTCTTGAAAGCTCAACAAAAATATCCTCCGAAACTGGAGCATGAAGAAAAGCAGCGGTATAATTAACTTGTCTTGGTTTGTTAAAACCGAGCAAAACTGTTAAAACTAACATTGTTCTGATAGTTATAAATTTTACGACATGAGATTAGTTGTCGAAGAAATTAATACCTTCTTTCTGTCCGAATCATCGTACCTAGAATCGAGCTTTTAATTTTGAATCAGTCTATCTGGAAATCTTTCAATTTAAAAAGACCATATAGACGAAAAGATGGTCATGAACATTTCTCGATCAACAATGTCCCACGAGTTGAATTCTTTGTGAAGAGTTTTTCACTCTATATCCATTGCTCGTTTAAAACCTTCCGAAAAAGGTCCATTCATGGCCTGCTCAAATATTGGGTTGTCTTCGGCATTAGCGATGGTTTGAAGAGCAAAAGGATAAAGATAACGAAAGGTTGGATTGGTTGTCAGAAACTTGGATGTACGTTTGGTTTTGGAAATGGTGTAGATTGACTGTTACATTGTTTGCTCTTTGATGGTCAGTCATATCTATCATGTTTATTGGTAAATTGTTACTAACATTGTAGGGTAATGGTTTAAAAATGGCACAGGTTTTTGTCCATATGAAAAGAACCATCCTTGAGGGCGTAATTGCCTTAGTGGTTAGGTGGTGCACTTGATTCCTGGTGGGGAGTCATTTGACCAATTAATTAAATAAAACACAGGAGTCCTTAGTTTAAGAAGAGCTGGTGTTTCTTTGGACCCTCTACTTGTATGGTTCATTGAACACATTTAAAATAAGATATATTAATTATTATGAAAAGAACCATCCTTATTTTCAAAAAAGTAAAGTTGAGGACTGAAGAGTTGGGCATGAGATGAAGGTAAGTAAAGAGCATAACTTTGAAAAGAAATTGTTTTATCTTCATTACTTAATTGTCTCTCAACTATACCCTCTCCTTCTACTTTATTGGAATGACCAATTCCATGTAAAGTTGTAATCTTCAATGGTTTCAAAGGAGCCATCACTGAGGACAGGAGTCAAGGAATAAGAAGCGGCGGAGTCAAAAATCAATGAGTATATAATTCTTGTAGAAAGAGATTATGGATCCGTTGATTGGGCGAAGAGAGCGCTAAATGGGGAGTCAAGGTAATGTTCAACATTGTGTGGCACAATATATTAAAGTTTATGTTTATTTGAAAAATAAAATATTTTATTAACCCCAGTATCCCTCTGAGGATCATTAATTTTATTCGATGCGTAAGACACATCCATATTAATATATGGACTACCGGAACTTCAGGTCCAGCGGTTTCGTGAGGTGGGGGTAAGTTGGTGGACGGTTCAGCTCCTGTTCCGGAAATATATCCACTATTTGCTAAGGATTGCGAAGTTAAATCGGACATAATAGTTCCAAGGACAGTGATGTTAGCATCATTAGTAGCTGGTGAAGGGTTGACGGAAGTAGGAGGTGTTGAATCAGATTTAGAAGAAGTAGAATTTAAATGAATAATATTTTTATTTTCTGCTAATTTTGGTGGATTTGGATGTGTTGTTTAGTAGTATGGGTTTTGTTCCATCTACCACAATGGTGACACCAAAACATAGTTTGGGGTTTTGTTCCATCTACCACAATGGTGACACCAAAACATAGTTTGTCCGTTGATGATTTTCGTGACACATCCATCTGTTGGCTTTTGGGTCCAAAATGGGCTGTTGCGAGAGGATATGGAGGAATTATTCGTTGGATTGCGCTTGTTGGAATTTGGTTTAAATCCTTAAGGAAGGAATCTATTTTGTGATTTTGGACAGATGCAAATAACATATCCATCTTCACTGCAGTTCCAGCAAGTTACAAAAGTCGAATTGTTGAAAATGGATTTATCGTTTCTAGAATCAACCCATTTATGCGTCTCCTGTATCTCACGATAAAAGGTTTCAGCAGTATGGAAAATGTATTCTAAAGTATACCCTGAAGATATTTTTAGACGTACATTTAACTTTAAGGTTTTAAAAACTGTATTAAAGTCTTTGATTGAAGAAGTTTGAAAAATATCCAAAACTTTATCAACTACGTCTATTGGTGTTTTATTTACCACTTTTAGACGATCATGTTCTCTTCTTCGATCTGATGGATTTGAATATGATCTAAATGGTCTAGAAGAGCTTTGGATGCCGCCTCGGATGTAGAAATAATCAAGCTCGACATGTGCCATAGATATAATGGACCACCTGATCTCGAGATTGGGTACTTAGTGAGTTTTTCAGAAACTTTATCGGAAAGATCTGAATCATCACTATATAGGAGGAGTTCGGAGCTCCAACCGTGGTTTTGTAGGTCATATTGGAGACCATACAAATGAAGAAGGACTTGATTTACTGTGACGGATGCGTAGTTAGGAATCAAATCAACAGCTAATGGCAGTAAATTTGAGTCTAATTGAAGATCAGGACCAATAATGATGGCGGTATGAGTCACATTTAATGGTGTGATTAGTTTTTTACGGAACTATAAAATCGTAAGGCCTAACTTAAGTTAAATAGTACTACAGTCTACGTAAATCTACGAGAAAACGCTGTAAATTGACTCTTTCACTAGATGGCGAAAAATCGACCGGAAGGTGAAATTGGGAAGATGGAGGAAATCAACGATCAAGA
>Ga0209092_10000631_pt1 | contig 35237 bp, 19 predicted proteins | sample FraStrMetagenome_FD_187446 | JGI IMG/M metagenome (GOLD analysis project Ga0209092, IMG submission 187446) | Marine eukaryotic phytoplankton communities from Arctic Ocean - Fram Strait ARC3M Metagenome (SPAdes) (version 2) | ecosystem: Environmental > Aquatic > Marine > Oceanic | place: Fram...
CCTAACAATTGTAACTCCTATACACGAATCTTAAATGCAGCGATATCTAGCACTTTTTTTCATTTTGTGTTCCTCTGGCAACATTCATGCTCGTTCACCATCGAATAATGGACAAGGAAATAGAGCTGCCTTTGCATTGAAACTTCCATCGTTCGAGTTCCCAAATCCATTTGCATCATTTCAATCCCTATCATCTAATCCTTCCGGTGACTCAGTCCTCGAAGATAAACTCATTGCTACCATATCGGATTATGGTCGATTGAATAATGCAGATGATATTTCTATCTTAGTTGGACAATTGGAACAGAGTCAAAAATCCATAACTCAACCTGCAATTTCTCAAAAGGTGTACGGGCGATGGAGATTATTGCATACTTCTAATGCTGACACTTCTAGTCCTATTCAACGTAAGGCTGTGGATGCTACCAAATATCAAATTTATCAGGATATTATTCTCCGTGAAAAACAAGAAAATAATGATAATGACAATGAACTTAGTTCTCCACAAGAGGAATTGATCGTCAGCCAAGTTGTAAAATTTGGCGAAAATTTCCAACTTGTTGTGGATGCCCTTGCATCCACATCCGCCTATCCTATTGCGGAACTAACAGAACGTCAACGAAGTGGAAAATTTTTAGGTTTTTTGAACGTTTTAGGAGTCTCCAAAATTGGAGAAGAAGCATTGGAGGATCCCAATCGACCCGATTCCAGAATTGATTTCGTTTTTGATGAAGGAAACTTTCAACTTTCTAATTTTTTTGGCAAAGATTGGACTATCCCATATCCTGTCCCGTTTCGTTCTCCATTGTTTCGCGATGCTGTGAAGGGATGGATTGATATTACGTACTTGTCGGATAAAATACGGATTGCCAGAGGAAATAAAGGGACAACTTTTGTTCTATTAAAGGAAGATGAATAGAATATTTACATATTGTTTCTTATTTAAAAGAGCTTATTACTATTGTTATTATTTTATTTTTAGTAAAGCGAACAAAATAAGATCTAAGTAATGCAAGGTGGTTTCATCTTATTACTTCAACTGACTTATGATTTGTCCATAGGTATTTATTCCCATCTAGTCCTCAAACCAAACAAATCTTCGATTCTTTTATTCTTGTCATTCGCATGCCTCAAGTCACAATTCCTTAAACAATGGCTTTCCCATTCATTATAGAAAGGGCAATGCGATCTCTACATTCACTTATATGTTCTTGTGAAATTAGTAATGGCATGTCTTGTGAAATAAAATCAGCGAACATACAAGTGAATACACCGCAATCAAAACAGTTTTCTTGTTGAGGGGTATCTGGTTGGCAAACAACCAGTTTCCATTCATCAGCCCCTTCCAAAGGAGTTTTCTTTTTGTCCATGTGCTCATCTTTTAAATATTTCATCAAACCATCCAAATACCGTGTACCTCCCCCACCCATAGAATCATAAAACTGAATTCTCTTTTCCTGCACAAATATCACTACTAAGCACCAATGCATACCCGATATGTTCACGGGAACCATCACCTTGTCTAAATTAAAAATATCTTTCCCAACCACTTTTTTTGACCAACGTTTCACGCTTCTATAGTTATAGCCATTTTCATCCAATAGTTTTGTAATAAAGAAACTTTTGAAATAGTGAGAACGTCTTTCTCTTGCCCCTGTATCACATAACTCTTCGTCTCTTTTGGCTAACATAACTAAGAAATAATGAATTACTTCGTCATTCAACCAACGCCCTGGCTGTAGCTTCCGAATTGAATCTCTCTGCACTGAATCTGTTCCTGACATTGCAATTATTTCTCCACCTGAGCCATCTCCATAAATACATTCTTGCACAATGTCCTGCTCTGATGGAGTCAGTGAACGTAGGATATTCTTCGCTGCCTCCTCAGCCGCCTTTTCACGTTCAAGCACTTTCTGCTTCTGTTTTTCTTCCATCAAACGATCAACTTTTTCAAGAATTTTCTCTTCTTTGCGGTTCATCTTTGCTTTGTCCAAACTAATTTGGATCCTTGCTAATTCATCAGCAAGAGGCTCAGCATTCGAAGCTGTGACAGTGATTTGTTTCCATTTTTCGCCTGCCTTTAAATGACCTTTCTTAAAAGCTCCTCGAGTTAGAGAAGTCATATACTGTTTGAGACTTTTTGCAAAATCAACTCTTTCTTTCTTTTTGGAGGATTTGATTTGTTTCTTGCGTTGTTTAATCATACGTGGAAATATAAATATGGTTTGAAGTATAGATTGTGCTTCTTCCCATGTTTCCACTCGTTCCTCAATAGAACCCACTTGTTTTGAAAGCTGATGAAAAGCGTTTTTGAGTTCATTCCTAGGTGATATGAATTCCAATTGGTCTTCATTTTCTTCATCGTAATCATCATAATCATCTTCTTGCAAAACACCCATATTATTGAAGACTGAAGTTAGAAGACCTATGGAATTCTGTTTCCCTTTTGTTTGACGTACGATTTTTCTCTGTCTTCTGCCATAGCTCTTTTTTTCATGTGGCGCTGTATTCTCTGTTGCATACATTCTATCCCTTGAAAAAAACAAAGTTCTATTTGATGCACCACTTCGAAAGTGATTTTGTTGGGAGTGAAAAAATATAATACTTTCTGCTTCTGCGAGTGAAGATGCCATATTATGCAATGATGTTGGCAACAAATTCTCTACTTCGTTTTTTATCATTTCTAATGTTTGCGTATCAATGAGAATTTTCTTTTCGTTCCTCTCTAATTCTTTGATCTGTTTTGATAAACCATCATTACCTGTACTATCCTGGATTCTATCTTCCTTTTTTTCTCCTCCATCACTGCACTCCACATTTTTTTCCGGATCTTCCTCTGAGCGACGTACTCGTTTTTTGTTTCGAAAAGATCTCTTATTCTTATTTACTCTCCATAAGCTTCGTCCCGAACCGTAATTGCTGTTAGTGCCATGAGTGATAGAAAGCTTTGTTATTCGTTTTCTCTTCTGTTTCTCTTCCTCATTAAACGTTCCTATCCAGGATGACATATTTTAGTGACAAGACACTGTCGTTTTGGTCAATTGAATCACGATTATGGCGAAGATATTATAGCGTTTGTTGGTTGCTGCCTTCTATCAATGTCGTTTACGCGCAAATACACTTGAATTTTGGAATTTTATCGCCTTACATATTTTTGCTTTGGATTCAAGTTTTACCGCACAATTTTTTATATGATGACGTCTGATGACATAGCCCAACTTAACATTTATCTAGAGATAACGTTTGTATGATGTCGCAGTTTATTTAAGGCTCTTTAGGGTTAGGACAAATAAAGGATTATGATCTCAGTCTACGCACTCCTTTCTAATCAATTTTTTAATAATGCATGTGTATACATGATACTATTAATTCCAAAAACATTGAGCCGTTATATTCAACATAATTGATGTAGAAGGACATAAAGCACTCTTCCAATTTAAATTTTAATGAATGGATCAATCTGTATCAATTATTCGTTCAGACAGGCAGCAGCATAATCGAAATAAAAATGAAAAAAAAAACGTTTTATATTTTCACATAGATTTGTTGAAGATGAGACACATCATTCATCAAGTCATTAGGTTTGCTGGTGATAGTTATTGATCTATTAACGTTGCTTGACCATGAGCATTAAGCTTCATGTAAACCGAGTTCCAAAAAATTATTTAGCCAAACTTTTGGCTTAAAAACATTTTCGATTTCATCAGCAGTTGCGAAGGCAATTACGTGACAATAAAAGTATTCTCTACTACAACTTAATTATTGCTCCTATGAAATACAAATAAAAATAAATACCTTGATCTGCAATGAACCATTCTTATCGAGGTCGAAACATATGTGGAACATTACCATATATGAGATTAGGAACCTCTTGGTCCAATTCAACTTTCTTGATCAAACATCAATCAAAATTTGCGTACAAATACTGCTCTTGGATTTTCTCCTCTATATAATAATAAAGTTCCTGTAAGAAACGGAACTCTTGTACATTCTTCTTTAGGTTTCCTTCCTTTCTTCTTTCGTTTGTTCACTCTCGCCGAGATTTTCTTTGTTTGCGATGTACTGCGCGTCTTGAAATTTCTATTTTTTGCCTTTTTTGTTGTTTTCGCAGGATTTTTGCCATTGTCTATCGTTGTTGGGCTGGAATCAACGGGAAGATTTATTTTTTTTGCTTCTTGCGAGCTCTGATTCGTTTTCTCATCAGCGCTGCTTGTTATTGTACTCGCTAAGCTCGGATTGCCTTTTTTGGAACTTTTGGTATTTTCTTTTTTTTGTGGATATTGAACTGTGGAGGGATCATCAATCAATTTTCCAAATGACTTTTCGCAGACCTCTTGATCTTTTATGTTTTGGTGATCGAAAGTGACGAGCCACCGAGAACTTGGAAGTCCCTCTGTTTCAATGCGATTTGTCAGGCGTCCAATCGATACAATTCCTGATAGGACAATCTTTATGTATCGTAGCAAAATTAAGAATGTAAATTAAATAAAAATGTTGCGGAAAGTAATCAAACATCATACAGGATATATAGGTCACAGTGGACAAATGATACAACTCACCTCAACTAGATCACCTGTCTTATAGCTTAAGTTTCTACCTCGTTGGGATCTGCGGACTGGTCTAACGCTCATTATTTTTGATTGGAATCAGAAAAGCGTTTGAGTTAGACGGCTTGTAAATGAAAAAGTGTTAATTATCCTTTTTGAAATATCTGAGAGTTCTTTATTGATGAGAATCGCTCTCTGTTGACAATATCTTATTAATTTAGCTTTATTAGAACGCACATTCAAGAGTTTTAGTATGTGTGGGCGTGCGTACACGAGTCATTCTAAAATTCAACTCTATGAATCGTTCTAATGTTTATGAAAATTTAAATGATAATTTCAAGTGTTTTCCCTAAGTACATTATGATGGCGTATGCATCGTAAGCAGAAATAAACAAATTGAATAACAGCAGTCTTGGTTGCCATCCTGCCTATTCCTGGGAAATTGTACTTTTTTTCGTAAAAATGGAAAATGCAACAAAAAGAATTTGTTGATGGAAATGCAATCAAGTTATGCATGGTTCCCAACTTGGATTGTTTTAAAAGTAATAAAACATATTCTCTGCCTCCATGAAAAAAAAAACGCACATCCTAATGTTAAACTCTCATTATGATGTGAAATCAGTATATTCATATCTTTTTCACAAATACCTGACATTGTAAAAGGAAGATTGTAACCATTTTTGGAAGCCACTGCTCAAAATTTATGATTTTCTTGAGAGGATGCTTTCTTAGAGCTGTGGATAGAGAAATTCAGTGCTGAAGGTAAAATGTTGATGTCAGCTCAAGTTGCATAAAATATGAACGGAAAAGCTTTTTTCCACGATTTGCATCACAAGATCTGACGTCATGCTTTCGCATATTTCGTGTATTTTTTGCACTTATTTTGCCTGAAAATCCTTGGATCCGACATTTTTGAAACAAAAACAAGAACAAGAACAGAGTGGAAAGCGATGGCGAACCATGATGATTTTTGGGAAGCATCGACCGAAGACTTTGGCCAGAAAGTAGACTTGACGGTAAGATGGAAATTTTGGACTTCTCAATTGAAAATAAATCTTTTCATAACACTAAAATTATTTTGTTGGTAATGGGCAGGTCCGTATCCGAGAAATTTTGAGAAACTATCCAGAGGGTTTATCAATCTTGAAAGAGTAAGCTGAGTACACACTTTTCTTCCGTTTGCTAGACCGTTATTTTGAATTGACGTAAAATTTCTATTCTTTCCGTGTAGACTCCTTCAAAATGCTGATGATGCTGGAGCTAGAACTGTTCGTCTTTGTACAGCTGAACCAAGGCTTTCAAATGACTCTAAATCATCATCTCCCTTATCCAATTTAATGTCATCGCCTTCACTACTGGCATATAACTCAGCAAAATTCACTGCAGTTGACTTTCAATCAATTCAACGTATTGGAGACTCATTGAAAAAAACTAAAACTGGTACAAAGACTGGTCGATTTGGGGTTGGTGTGAATTCAACCTATCATCTCACGGAGGTGCCTATGTTTGTAAGTGGGACCAAAGTTGTTCTTTTCGACCCTCAAGCTAAATTTGTTCCAGGTATAAATCCTGCTAACCCAGGGAAAATGATAGACTGCAGCACGGAAAAAGGTAAACAATTAGTAACTTCACTTCCTGATGTATTTAATTCACTAAGAGTATGGGGAAACACTTTAAATGAGGAGGAATTTGATGGAACAATATTTAGATTTGCGTTACGAAGTGAAGAACAGGCACAAGTGTCTCGCTTATCAAATCAAAGCCACTCTCTTCAAGCAATGACTCAACTTTTAAAAGAAATGTCTTGTAGTGCTTCAACAATGTTACTTTTTTTGAAGAATGTTGAAAATATTGAGATTTACAACTGGAAGTCAGAAGATGAAGAACCTATCCTCATACATCAAACTAAGATTACAAATAACTCAGAGAGACTCCAGAAAAAAAGGTCTTTTATGTTGAATGCCAACCCAAATCCAGAAATACCAGTATCCATAGACTATTTCCTTGATATCGAGAGTAACGGAATGGGGACAACAGAGATGGGTGGAAAATTATCACCAAAGGAAAAATGGGTTGTATGTAATCAACTAGGTGGAGGAAATGCATCTAAAATGGCCCAGGATCCTAGATTGGCGCACATGAAACTCATTCCATGGGCAGGCGTTGCCGGAAGATTAGATCCAATAGGATCTGTAGATGATGGGATTGCGTATTGTTTTTTACCTCTGCCAGTAAAAACAAAGTTACCAGTTCATGTTAATGGGTATTTTGAGCTTAGTTCTAATAGAAGAGATGTTTGGTGGGGAGATGACATGGCAGGCGATGGAAGAGCCAGAGCTGAATGGTGAGTAAATTTTTGTTGTTGAAAATGGCCTCTTAAAAATAATGCTAATTCACACATATTGATTCTGCTTCTCTCTACAGGAATCGTTCATTAGTATCAGATATTGCTGCGCCATGTTACTGTCGTCTTTTATTGGGATCTATAAAATCAAAGCAACTCTCACCCGATACATACGAAACTCTTTTCCCACAAAAAACTGTCTCTGGACCCTGGGAAGTATTGAGTAAAAACTTTTTTATGGGAATCCGGAAATTTCCTGTTCTTTACAGTAAATCATTGGAGTGGGTGTCACCATCAATATCAATTCTTATGGAGGATGAAGAAAACCATTTGTTGGCTGAAATTTTGTTAAAAGAAAAGGTTCCATTGGTATTGCTTCAAAGTTCTGAGTTAAGAAAAGTCCTTTTGGAGAGATCAGTGTGTCTTCACACAAGCAGTCCTAAATTTATTCGTAATCATTTTTCCAATCGAACAATAAGGAATGGTGCTTTGGAAGATGATGAGCTTAAATTAGCATATGCAGAACATATCTTGAAGCATTGTATATCTGATTTGAATCCGTCGCAATATCATAAACTATCCCAATGTCAACTTGTCCCCCTTGGGGATGGAAACCTTGGTAAGTGAGAAATGAAAGAAATTACGTCTTCTTCACAATATTATATACTAATCCTTGTCATGTTAATCGTTGTCATTACAAGGAACATTTTGTCAACTTCCTAAAATTAATCAAACTCATCTTAGACAACTGAAGGAAATGGGTTACACAAAACTTAATTGTGAACATGCCCTCCGCAGAGCCAAAAATAATATTGATGCTGCTATAGAGTTTCTATTTGGTAATACTTATGATTCTTCTATTGTTATTCATGGTATTGATCCATATTTAGTTTGCGGTGGTGATGAAGCGAAACTGATGGAAAGAGCTTCAAACACTTTTATTAATATCGATTTGGTGTCTGATACAGTTTTGAAGAATTTTTTTAAGTCGAAGGAACTTAAGAATATTTTGAATATAAACATATTTACAGTAGATTTTATCGCTGATTTGGTGTCCCGAGTTATTCCTGCAGAATGGAGAAACGTTGATTCAGCAATTGTAAGTATTGAATCTATTTCCTTACAACGGTACTTTTCGCTCTGACAATTTTTGATTTAAATTTAACTTCATGACCATCACGACTGCAGTGGGATACTTCTGATGGTTCATCTCATCCTAATCACGAATGGTTTCAAAGATTCTGGCGATATCTTATTCTAAATATTGGAGACTCACTTGATTTGATTGCAGAAAAGAATTGTATTGTACCGACAAACCAGGGTGTTGTTTGCAATCTTTCACCTGGCTCATCGGTTGTAGATGCAAATAATCTCGATGAAAATATTGAAAAGGCGATTATCCCATTACATGTCAAAACATTCCTTGCAAACACTCTGCCATCTGATTTAGTAATACCAAAACCAGTGTGGTCGTACATTCATAAAGGTAATAGAGAGGGTATTATCAACTCTGTTGAAGCTGCGATTAGGAGAGAAATCAATCTTTCCACCAGTGATGCTGTTTCTCCTTTCATTCAAATGCCGGACGAGACAAAACAGCTCTTGTACAACTTCCTGATTAACGATAGAAATGGGCCAATCTCTAAGACATGTTCTGAATCCTTGAAATTATTTCCCATTTTCCAAAATCACTCCGAAGATGAAAGCACAAGTAAGAATTTTATTTCGTTGAAATCATCAACTAGTTGGTTCATGCTCAAGACTTATAGTACAAGAGATGAGCCTCTCTTGTCTTCAGAATTCATTACATTTAACAAAAAAGACCTGTCAGAGATACAGCTTTTGTCATCACTTGATGTAAGATCAGTCACCAAAGTCGAATTTTATCGCCTCTTTATCATTCCTAGAATAACCGAATTTGATGAAAAAAAACGTCAAAGAGTCGTTGAAAATATTTTGCTGGACTTACCATCATTAAGCGAAGCCGAGCCAGAATTTCTAAACTTTATGAGAGAAGTAGAATTCATACCGAGTGCAACTACTAAATCCTTGTCTGCAGCCAAGAACCTGTATGATCCAGAAACATCTGAACTTCGTGCCCTTATGGAAACAGATGCATTCCCACACAATTCTCTTTGGACACCTGCGTATCTTGTAGGTCTAAGAAAATTAGGCCTGCAGAATTCTTTGACATGGGACGTTGTAATAGAGTGTGCAAAATCGATCCAAGATGAAGATGAGTTAGATGCGGGAATTTCAATTCCTGCACAAAGAAGGGGAAGAGAATTACTAAACTTTCTGGACACAAATTGGAGAACTTTCTTCCCTGAATTAGCTCCAAAAGAAAAATCTACTGCAAAAAAATTATTTTCAAAGATGAGTTCTGTACTTTTTGAAGATCCAGATAAGAAGAGGTTGGCAGATGATCTACAAAAACACCGTATCGATACGCTCAAGAAATTAAAGTGGATTCCTGTACACAATTCTCCTCCAAATCAAATTTTGCCTTGGCAGGATGTTTATAGGAACGAAAGTGTTGCAGCTCCGCTTGCAGTCGTGCTCAAGGAAAATATGTGGTATGCATCTTATTCGAAGCATCTATTGGAAAGTGATGTCAAATCATTGCAACTTATGCGCCTTTTTGGTTGGACAGAGAGAGTTGCTTTACATGATATTGCGATTCAATTACGTGCATTCGGGGAAAACTTTCAACGTCTAAAAGGGTCTTTGTTAAATGAATCAAACGATAATTCAATGACCCTAGATACACTCCATGAAACCTTGAGTGCTGAGTTACCAAGAATATACAATCAATTGAATAAGGCACAAACAGAAAACGAAATTAATCAGCTTCGGTCCATCTTGAATGGGAGAAAATGGCTATGGCTAGGAGAAAGATTTGTAGCTCCAGATTATGCTGCCTTCACATCCTCAATCAATGCATCACCGTATCTTTTTACGATACCTCCTGATCTAGCATGTTTCAAAAATCTACTTTCAATATTTAGAGTTCGACAAACGTTCGGTTCCTCCGATTACTGTGAAGTTTTACGGAGGATAGCGCTTGATGAGGAAAAAGCAGACAAAAGAAATATTGAAATTGCTGTTAATCTTGTACAATGTTTGAGTGATGATGTAATGAAGTTACAACAAATGGAGATTTATGCTCCGAATGAAGATGGAGTATTTCAAAATGCTTCAGAAATGGTTTATGATGATGCACCTTGGATGAGCAAAAATTCACAATCAAAGGATTTTTTCTTCATCCATCCAAAAATAAGTAATACCGTGGCAGCTAAAATTGGCTCAAAAAGTTTCCGTCGTTTTCTAGTCCAAGATACTATGGATTCTATCAATTTTGGGGAAGGAGTAGTACATGAATCTTTCGGCCAGTCCGAGTCATTGACGAGAAGGTTAAAGAACATTGTTGAAATGTATCCTGAAGGACCGCAGCAACTTAGTGAACTTATTCAAAACGCCGATGATGCAAAGGCATCAATAGTTCGGTTGATAATCAACAAGAAAACATATGGAACCAAATCGTTAATTGGTCAAAAGATGAGCGCATGGCAAGGACCTTCACTAATTGTCTACAATGACTCTACCTTTTCGTCAAGGGATTTCCAAAATCTAGCTCGTATTGGCCAAGCTTCAAAGCTTGAAAAGCTAGTCACAACAGGCAGATTCGGCCTAGGGTTCAACTCAGTATTTCATTGGACAGACGTGCCTTCCTTTGTTAGTGGTGGTCATTTAGTTTTTTTCGATCCTCACGAAAAGTATGTCCCTGGAGCCTCAAGTACAAGCCGTGGAATTAAGATCAAATTCAAGGGCACAAATTTACTACACCAATTCCCTGACCAATTTAGTCCATACTGCTACTTTGGAAATGACATGAAAAACCATTTTGATGGTACAATATTTCGTTTTCCATTTAGAAATGAAATGACTGCTTCTGAGAGTGAAATTAGTAACAATCAAAGCAATGAGGCTATTGATAACCTTATCGAACAATTCAAAGACGTATGTAAGTCTTTCTAAAAGTTGTCTGGCCACATGAGATTCGTTTTTGTTGTTGTGATTAAATCTAATGGTTATATTTTCTTTGTGACAAGTGCCAAAATTTCTTCTTTTCTTGAGGCATGTGAAAAAGATTGAAGTATATGTTGAAGATGTGGATGATAAAAATCCTCATCTTTTGTACTACGCAGATGTTATGAGTCGAAAAGTTATCAAAGGTGGTGGCCAAGCTCATAAAGGATTATCCTTTAAAAAATTGGATGACTTGAAGTCCATTGCCTCTAATGGAGTTTTAGGATTAATATCCACTGAGCAATCAGCAGACTGGAATTCAATCTCGAATTTCATAACTGGGTCGGGAGCACAGCCGTTGAGCAAAGAAGCTTTTTACAGCAAGCTTCTAAGAACTCCTCTGAATCATTTACCAAAAACACGACATGTCGTAGAGATTAAATTTGAAGAATTCAAGAAGTTGGATTATACATCGGAAGAGAAACAATTATCAACAATTGAATTTCCTGACGTGAAGGAGGACGAGATTGAAATATCCGAAATGTCATCTCCTGTAACAGTAAAAGGAGATACAAATTGTATAGTCAAAACTCAAATTGATGAATACTTAATCTGTACTGCGCTTGGAGGGGGAGAATGTAGGCAAATTGCATGTAAAGAGGAATATCGTCATTTGAAGTTCCTTCCTTGGGGTGGGGTTGCGGCTCATTTGAAAAGGGATGGTAATCATGTAATGGAACTGAGTGGCAACGCCTTTTGCTTTCTACCCTTGCCAGCAGAAACGGGCTTACCCGTTCATATAAATGGATACTTTGAGTTGTCGGCGAATCGAAGAGACATTTGGTATGGGAATGATATGGTTGGAGATGGGTATATAAGGAGTAATTGGAACTATGCTTTGCTGAACGATGTTATTGCTCCTCTCTACACTGACTTGCTCCTTTCAGCATCACAGTTGCTTGGACCAGGTGCTTATTACAATCGATTGTGGCCTTTGCAAGTTAATGGAGATGTCTGGAAAAAAGTGTTAGATGCTGTTTACAATTCCGCTCAAAATTTACCATTACTTCATTCATCAATAAATGGAGGAAAATGGTTGAGTCCTAATATCTCCTTTATACTTAGTGAATCAGATAAAGCAACTTTCGGGAGCATTACAAGCTACAAGTCATATCTGAAAAAAATATCGAAGCTAACCAGAATTCTTTTGAAAGAAAATTTGAATTTAGTCCGCATTCCAAGCAAATTGTGCAATCTTTTTACGGAACAAAATTGTAAGCATACAGAGGTCACTCCGTCTGTGGTAAGATCTTGGTTCAAAATATCAAATGATCATCCTTCTTTAGCAAATCTTGAAGATGTTTTGTTTTTGTTGAAATACTGCATTGGAGATATTATGGATGATAATAATTTTCATGAGCTTGTTGGGTTACCTTTTGTTCCACTTTGTAATGATACATTGGGTTTCTTTAGTAAAAAAGTGGAGAATTCCTCGTCCACATATTATGTCACGAACGAATTAGAGCGAGAAATCCTTGCAAATGCGAAACAGCATTTCGTAAATATCTGGTCAAATGAAGCTTCCATAAATGATTTCTTTCTAAACAAAGAGATTCAATCCCAAATGAATATTTCGCGCTTAGGAGCTAAAGAGTTTGTGCATCTTCTTTCTTACGTGTTTCCCTCCGAATGGAACAATTTACCCGAAGTTCAGTGGTCACAAAGTTGCAGCTCGTCGACTATTTCAACAATCTGGATGAAAAAATTGTGGAAATATATCAATGGGACCAAAGAGGGAATTGAAATAGATATTAATTTATTTGTTGATTCTTGGCAGATACTTCCTACATTGATCGGGCAGAATGGAAGAACAATAATGAAACTTACCCGAAATATGGCTGTTTTAAGTCCACAAAAATCCCTTGCAGGTGCAGATTGTATTCCGAAGAACATTTCAATCATTCTTCGCGATATTGGAGTTCGAGTTGTCGACACAAATTTATTTGAAGAATCAATTAGATCTTCTTTATTAAGCAAACTCGAAAGCTTTATTCAACAGCCTACTTTGTGTGGAATTCTAAGAGCAATAATGCACTCCTTACCATCAAATACCCATGAAGATGACTTAGTTAGACGAATGAAATTAAGATTCAAGAATATTTCGAATAATGACAAGGAGGATCTACGGAGATTTTTTCAAAACAAAAGCAGTCAGGAATCATCCTCTCTAGAACCGGAACTTGTAAAAACCATTCAGCTAATGCCAATTTTTCCTGTCCATAATGCATCAATATTTGATCCAGCAGATGCTCCATTCGAGTTGATGGATCTTGTCACAGAACGCTTTTTGCCACCTTCTTGTGCTGATTCTTCGCTTCTTGATCACCAGTTTGCCTATGCATCAGAAAGAAGTGAAGTTGCATTCTTGAAGAATCTTTCTATTAGAACTATGACAAGTGAAACATTTTATGAATCATATGTAATTCCTTTAATTACTAGGGAAGATTCCAGCGAAAAATCGAGAAATATGGCCGTAATGAATCTTTTGGTAAGGTTTTAACTAATTTATTTCTACAATGTGGAAGAATGCCTAACTCTTTTGTTGCTGTTTTTCATTCACTTTTTGTAAGACTAATGTTCCAAACGTATTAAATGAGATCGAGGATCCAAATTCTTGGATTGAGAGAATATCTAATCTCGCTTGTATACCCAATCGTGCTGGTGATTTGATGAAGCCGAAAGACTTGTGCGACCCAGATTCAAATGAATTAGTCAATTTATTGGATGATTCTATGATGCCGCGTATCGAGCTGATTGGACCACGAACACTTGCAGGTCTTCAAAGCCTTGGTTTGAGAAGTAGGTTAAATTGTGAGGGAGTTCTTGAAAGCGCTCGTAGCATAGAAACGTCTTCAGCGTCGATTGTTAATTGTCTAGGGCCAGCAGGCAAAATAGTACGAAAGCGCTCCCTAGCCCTTCTTCAATATTTAGATAGTGATGATACGATGAGAGAATTGCTGAATGAATGCAGGCGTAGAGATCAAACTGATCTGATTGGAGAAGACGTTGAACCCAATGAACATAAGTTTTCTACTAGTTTAAATAGCTATGAAGGGCGGTTCATTGCAGAACTAAAAGAGATAGCATGGTTACCAATCGAAATGGAGCTCAAAGGAGATCAAACTCAAGAATGTCATCCACCAAAAAGGACTGCAGTGTTTAAGTGTACTGCTAGCCCAATTTTTTCCAGACCCAAATCAGAAGAATGGTTATGCAGTTTCTCTATGGAAATTCTTTCCATTAGCGTTCGATCAAACTATCTGTTATATTTTTTTGGATGGAATAAGAATTTGCCCATTATAGTGATTGCGTCACAGCTTTTGGCTTTATCACAATTATGGAATGAGAATGAAAACAATTCCTATCGTCAAATGTTAGCTACAATTTTAGCTATAACCGTTCCTCGTTGTTATGAAATTCTAAATAATCATATGGATACTGCCTCTATTGATGATAAAGAAAAATTAGTAATTGCTTTGCAAGAGAAGCCTTGGGTATGGGTTGGAGATCAATTTGTTGGTACAAGTCAAGTTGCATTTGACGCACCTGAAAATGCGAGACCGTATCTCTTCAGTATTCCTCCAGAATCTCTATGTTTTGAAACTTTGTTCAAATGCTGTGGAGTTAGAGATATATTTGATCCTGAAGACTATGTCAAATTGACGAATGATTTAAACACTAAACTACAAGGAAATATAGCAACGTCAAAGCAAATAGATTTAGCCATCGGTGAGTTGATCTTAGTAATTTACTTTGGACATAGTTCTTATTGTCACTAACGCGTCATTCTTTTATTTCATCATGCTCTAGCCATGGCTAAATTACTGTATAGACTACCGACGGAAGAATTGATACTCGTCAATTTGAGTAGTTTATATTTACCTTCGAAAGAAAAAAAGATGTATCGAGCAAAGGACATGATATTTGATGATGCTCCATGGTTGTCATCACTTGTTTCCAATCATATTAAACGTACCAAGCATTATGTCCATGAAGATATCTCTAATGACGTTGCCAAAATTCTTGGAGCAAAATCATTACGTGATGTCTTATCAGGTAGTCAGGTAAGCCTCTTTAGTATAAATTAGATATTATTTTGCGGATTTGTGTTCGACAGAATTATTCCTAACATGATGATTTTAATGTGATATATGTCTTAATATCGATTCAGGTTGGGATGGTGAACGTTCCATGTCCTAAATTGACGGCACTGAAGGAGCTATTTGCCGAACGCAAAACGTCTGGTTCTAAAGTAAAGACTGAAGATTGTCGCATTCTTTTAGAAGTTCTTGAATTTGCAGAAATGAATAAAGTGAAGCAAGTTAGTTTTATGATGGATTATAGGTCTCATAATAGCGAAAGTCTGCTAAGCCCAATGCTGAGTCATGCACAAGGGCCATCGCTTATAGTATGCCTTCACGATGTCATAGTCGACGTAGAAAAGTTGATTAAGTCATGTTCACCGTCACGTTACTACATGGAAAATGTAAGTGGTCGTGGTGGATGCGGAGGAGAGGGCTTTCCTAGACATGGGAGAGGATTAGCGAGTTGTTTTTTTCTTTCAGATTTTATGCAAGTGCTCTTTGGCAATCAGCTTCTTATGTTTGATCCAAGCGGGGAATTCTTTTTTGATGGAAATGTAGGCTCAAATTCAAAATCCCAGAATTCTTGCGATTCAAAACAACCAATAGCTAGGAGTTATGGAATAAGCGCGGAGTTTTTGGATCAATTTCCGGATCAGTTTGAACCTTTTCTCTCTTTACCATATGGAATTAAGGAGTCTTTTACATCGTCATCCCACATTCTTGATAGCAATGAAACATCGAACCGACCTTCATTTCGTGGAACTATCATTCGTCTTCCTCTTCGACTCAAAGATAGACCTAATACAAACACTCCCATATGCAGCCGTGAATTTGACAATGATGCGATTTCGGATTTGTTACAAGAATTACAGGAAAAGTTACCGTCTTCGTTTCTCTTTTCATATAATCTCCAGTACGTCAGAATTGATGAATGGAAAATATCGCAAAATAAAGCGAATTCTTTACTTCATTCGAGAATATGCAGTTCTCCCATAACTAGAAGAAGTCATAGAGACGAGTTAGAAAAAAACAAAGACTGGGTAAAAAGCAACTCAAAGATAACTCAGTTGTTCAAAAGTGAATGGATTCCAATAGAGTCCTCCTTTACAATGCAAATAAGTACTCGAACAATGGCAGATGAAATCGATTTTATTGACACATACTATATCAAATCGATTCTTGCTCCAGGAAGACTTCGTGGAATGGCTTGCACTGAAGTTTTAAAGCCTTTAAAAATGACTCCAACAATATCATTGGCAGCCCATATTCACAGGAATCGTACTCAAGAAAAAAAAAGTACGACATATGCGAAGCTAAGCAAAGGATCATTATTCGTGGGTTTGGATACTTTCATCAAAACAGGCTTACCCTTATTCATGAATGCACCCATCTTTCTACACGAGTTGACAGGTAAGGTTTTACTCGATAAAAAGGACGATGAAGCTTTTATTGAGAAATTTCCAGCAACAAGAAATATCAAGGTACCAAGTAAACAAGGAAATGGGACACAAGTCCGCTCTGTTGCCCTCCATATTTGGAATCGTGAGGCAATTTCATCTGGAATGACTCTCATTCCGAAGTTTTTGAAGGAAATCCGCACAGATGTGCTACTAAATTATTATCGTGATCCAAGGCAACTATACTATTTTTGGCCATTTTACAGTAATATTCGACAAGCATTTAATCACTTGGTTCCAAATACAGTTTATCAAAGTCTTGCAGACGAAACAAACCAAATGTTTTTGACCAATTCTGGATCTTTCAAAGGAATCAATGAAGGCTATTTTGCTTCTCTTAAACACCCCGTCCCAACTGGTGTTGCTGACTATTTCCATAAAAATTTGAGCATGTTCAATGTTCCTCATAAAGTTATAGCAGATCTTGAGCATTTCAACATCAAAGTTAGATGCATTACACCGAAGTTAGCTAGACAAATACTGAAGAAACAAGGGAGGATCACAGCCCAGCTTGCAAGCAAACCTGAAATTTTAATTGAACTACTACTGTTTTGTCTCGCAGACATCCACGACGAAAGCGATACGCTTGATACGAATACAAATTCCGTGAAGAAGTCTGAACTAAATGGATTGCACTTAATGCCTCTAGCTGACGGTGGTATTGGAACAATAGGAACAACAATGATAATAGCAACAGGTGAACAACAAGAACTATTACCTTCAAAGAAGTCCAAATTCGTAAGCACATTTGCAGCAGAGCGGCTAGATTTATTTTTTGACGAGCCAAGCTTCCTTTATCTTCTCTCTCTTACAAAATTTGAACCAAAAGTGATAGCAGACAATATCTCATCAATTTTGCCACTTTCATGGGAGGGTAAAGATTTTGTCCCTTGGGGATCAAACGAAAATTCACCCAGTCAACTATGGCTTTATCAATTTTGGAAGGAAGTTCCTATCTGGGATAGTGATTGCGTTCAATTATTCAATCGTTGGCCACTCATTCCAACCAAAAATGGGGAGCTTGCAAGCTGCAGAAATCTACAGCATATTTTATCGTTTTATTTGCCGCCAGACGATCAAATGAATAATAATCTCAGAGAGGAATATAATTTACTGGTCAAGAAATGCGAGGAAAAGAGGAATAGTGAATGCGATACGATCAAATCTCAAGAAGTTACTGAGGATGAGGATGCGATTACGTGGGATGACCAATATATCAACCTTGGTATTTCAGATGAAATTTCTATTGGTAGTGATGCAAAAGATGATAAAAAAATTGATGGGGATGACGAGATGCCAGGCACATCGACTGGAGATGAAATACCAGTAGAACAATATGTTGAAGATGATACAGATAATACAAATGAAATTGTATCTCAGGCCACGTCTCCAAACATAACGGCTTCTCAAGTGTCAGAACCTGATACTGTGCTTTTGAATGAGAACAATCGGCACAACCACTACCTTCACACATCCTCTATGAAAAACCTACATGAAGTCTTGATCAAGGTACAATGCCCGCTTCTTGAAATAGCATACTTCAATAATGAGAGCTTAACAAAATTATTGCCTTCTGATAGATTAAGTTTGTCCAGAAATATACTTGTGACATTCAATCAATGTAAGTCATACGAGATTCATTTCATTTTTCTAAAGCATCTTCCTAACTAATCTCTTTCATTTACAAATTAAAGGTTTGAATTACTGGACAACGATGTCTTTACCATCGAGTGAGCGCCTACAATGGCCCTCACTGGATTCAAACGAAATGGACACATTGTTGATATTGATCGCTTTTGACCAAGGACAACGCTTGTCGTTGATGCCATCGGATTTCAATCTGCTTCGAAAGTTACCTATATATGAGACAATTGCTCATGAGAGAGTCTCATTGGAAAGTCAGGACGAACATTTCTTTCTAGATCCATCAGTCGACATCAAAAGCCTCAATACGTACCTTCCTAAATCACTAAAAAATAAATTCCTATTGGAAAAAGAAGACATCAAAGATCTACTTCAAGATTTAGGCGTAAAGCCAATGACTGAGGCCAAAATTTTAGAAGAATTTGTAATCCCACAATTCGCTACGATGCCAATGTCCCAAAAGGAATTGCTATGCGAAACCATTGCTGCAAAATGGGAAAATCTTCGATTATCTGGAGAATTCATCAACGTCTTAAAAAAAACTCCATTTGTAAAGAGGACAAAAAATGACTTTGGCGGGGAAATTGAGTTTGTCGAGCCAGGCACACTGTTTGACCCTCGTAACGATTTCCTTTATTCAATGTTTGATGGTAGCCAGAACAAATTCCCCGCTGGAGAATTCAGGGAAGACAAGTGGTTGGAAATACTAGCAGAAATTGGACTCAATAATAATATTGACAAGGATGTTTTTTTGCAGTGTGCATGGAGAGTTGAAACACAAAATGACGTAGAAAAAGGACTGAAACTTCACAATTATTATGCTGAACATTTTGCCGAATTTTATGATTCTACCCAAGAATTCAATAGGAAATTTTCCGAAATCAAGTGCGTTCCAGGATCAATAGATGAAGAATCAATGTGCCTTTATAAATTCAAGGACGTTGCTGCTCCAAAGGACACACCCCTCGTCTTCAAAGTTCTTCCCGTTATCCCCGATAGTATAGCTCCACCACAAGTCATGTTTAGTAGTCTTGGTATTCAATCACCGCCATCGATTCAAAATGTTTTGAGGCAGATACGGATATTGACGGAGGAAGGGGGCGATTTATATAACTGGAACGATAAATATGGGACTATAGAGGAAGTATTTGGTAGTATATTTTCGTTCTTACAAGAAAACTATGATAGACTTAGCCCCGTCGTTCAATCCGGATTATCAAAAATAGACATTGTTCCTATAGGTACGACACTTGTGAAAGCTAGCAAATTATTCTTCCGATTAAGCAAAGACTTGGCTCCTTTCTTTTTTGAAGTTCCTAGAGGTAAGCATCTATTGAGTCAATGCTAAGCAATATTTTTTTTTATTCTTACTTATTCTTCTTATTTTTGCGTGCTCAACCAGCATTTGGTGCGTATGATACATTGCTTCGAAGCTTCGGCGTGCGCGAGAGTCCTCAAACAGAAGACTACGCTGTGTCACTTTTTGAACTCAAGCGAGATCTTGGTGAAGGGAAATTAAATGCAAATGAATTAAATTCTGTAGTCGAAGTTCTTCACCTTATCGCTGATGATCGAAGCAAAAAAGGCTCAGTAAATTTGACCTTATCAACAGTCTACGTCCCAGATTCTAACGGAGTACTAGTACAGCTTTTTCAGCTTGTGCAAAATGATCGGCCTTGGCTATTACATTCAAAAAGATTGAATAATTCCTTTATTCGTGTGGTACATCCGAAAGTTTCAAAAGAACTATGTGCTGCGCTTGATATCGGAAAGTTTAGTGAACGCATAAGTGAGCATCTGGAAGATTCTTTTGAACTGGAAGAGCTTCCGATGGATTCTTCATTATTGAAATTACAACAAACGATTGAGAGTGAAACATTTGGGAGCGTTTTCAAGAGAGTCATGGACCAGAAGAAATTGAATAATATTAATGCTCTCAAAATAAAACCCGTGAAATTGCTTCGAACACGTTTCCTCCTAAAATCAAAAGATAGGGTGGATATGATAGACGTTACAAGCAATCCCTTAGGGAGTTTTTGCTTTATCAAAGATGAACGAATTTTCTTATCACAGAGGAATATGCCAAAGGAATTGAAAGCAGAGCTGGTTATTTCTTTAGCACTGTGTGACCATTTTAAAATTGATAGAAAGAATGCTGCTGGCATATCAGCAATGCTAGCATCAGATGTATCAAATATTGAATTAATTATGAGAGCTTTAGGAGTTGGAAGTATATTTGCGAATGAAGAACTTGAAAGAGGTGAGCCTGGTCGTGCTGTCAAAGGAGTTGATTTAGAGCTTCTAGAGCTTAAACCTCTAAAAATTTTTGGAAAGAGTGAAATTGTTGCCATCAAAGAGAATATGGAATCAGGAACCATGATATATGCAGTGATTGTAGATGGTGGAGGAGGAAGCAGTCTCACGCGATTAAGAGTTCGAAAGGGAAAAAATGAAGAAGTTTTCTTGTTATCATCTGAAATTTATTCTCTTCGACGAGCTACAAAATCAGATCATAATAATAAGGAAAATGCGACAAAAATAGAACTGGGGCCACTTGGGCATACAGGATTAGTAACCCCGATGCAGAAATCAGAAGATGATCAATTAATAAGGGATAGTGACGCCCACAGTGAACTTTTTAGAAGTAACGGTGTGCGACCAGTTGATCAAACTGAAGTACTTCGAGCTGTACAGGATTTACTCAAATCATCAAATTTATCGCTAAGAGATGATGTTGAAAGTGTTCTTGCTCAAAACCTCAAGTTGCAAGAAGAGTCAAAACATCATAGTGCCTACGTCGAATCGTTGATTAATGAAGGAAGAGGTTTGGCGAAACATCTAGCGAAAAATATGGACACCTTTATTTGTCCAATTACACGGGTAAGTGCAGTTTGGTGAAGATGTATAATGAAGCCATTCTATTTACTGTTTTTCTCATACTTTGTGAACCTTACAATATAAACAGGACTTGATGTCTGATCCGGTAATTTGCAGTGATGGGCATACTTATGAGAGACACGCGATTGAAGAATGGTTGCGATCAAACTCTAGGAGTCCGAAAACAAATCAACGATTGCATTCGAGAGACCTTATCCCTAATCATGCTCTTCGTGGTACAATTGAAGGGATGAAAGATTCCATGAACGCAATGACGAAATTCACAAAAACTTTTGAATAAAAGATAGTAATATTCACATGAATGCACTAAACACTCTATCTTTTAATTGTTAAGCAATAAAAGAAAAGTCAATAGTATTTCTGTATATTTAGACTTAAGATACACTTATTCTATTGTGTTTAAAGAAGCTATAGTTTCGGTTTCTAGAATCTTTTTCAACACAGATGCTGCAATCATTTTCGCCCTTTCTGACTCGGCGTCATTGTCTAGTCCAACCCAGGATGGTGGAGTAGTGAAAGGTAGGGCCTCGATCCAATCAAAGCATTCTTGTTTCGAGCTACCTTCTGGGAGAATAGGGGCATCATCAACATCAGCAAGTTTAAAGTCAACATCAAAGCACCCAGGAACAAAAATTGAATTCACAAGGGAATCAAGAATATCTTGATCTTTGTCATTTGCAACCCTTCCTCCAAATATACTCTTACACAGTGTTGCTCTTATGGCGTCCCAAGGCAATTTCTCTGGAGCAATGTGCTGTTTTCCACCAGTTGCGTCATCAATGAGAGCGTCAATGGCATCCAAGGCATGCGTTGCATCTGCTTCGGTAAATTCATATTTTTGAGTCCAACCTAGAGGAACAAAGCGCAAGCGTTCTTGTATGACAGCATGGAGCCATGCCAAAATAAGATATAATCTATTTTTAACTGGCACTCCAAATCGATCCGAAGAAATTCCAGAAAAAAAACGGGAAATAGTTGCTTTGACCCCAGCTGGTGCCTCTGCTACAACAATATCGCTCAGTCTCAATAAAGATGTAGGTAGTTTTCTGCTAATTTCAGTTGTGATAAAAATTCGGAAATCTGGATGACTTGAAGCTCCTAGTGATTGCAGCTTCTTTACCAGAACTTCACGTAACCAGTCAGTGCATAGATGGCAATTCTTCAGCATCACCCAAGTACCACGTTTAGAGGCCGATGTCAAATACTGTTCAGCAATAGCGAAGCCCTCTTCACTACCCATTGCAACCCCAGCTAATTCTTTGTTTTCAGCCCTTGCCATGGCTTCGACACGACCACTGACATCATGACCAGGGGCACTACATAACATCATAGGCACAGTAGAGTCAACTTCCTTTTCTGTAATGGTCTTCAAATGGGCTAATCCTCTACCTTCCCAAGGAAACGACGCACCAAATTCTTTTGTGATTGTAGAGGTAATATCTTCAAGAGATCCGTCAGCAATATTTCTAGTCACGTTCTCGTTAAGAATACGGGCAAGAAGAATGGCAAAAACCATTTTGTCATCAGCAAGTAAACCTCTACTGACTCGAGCAGAAACTTCTGAAAATAGATTCTTTGACAATCTATTCATGCGCAGATCGTCGCTCTCTTCTGGAATATTCTCTATATTTTCAAGAACATATTTTAAAGTTTCCATAAAAAATTTAGAGCTGAACTCATAGAGATAATGAATGCTTCGCATTTGGCCAAGTAAAATGAAAAGTTTCCTGCAAGAATCTGATAAACCTTCAAATTTACTGATTGTTTGATGAACTTCTGCCATAATTTCTGAACTTTTTGCTATTTGATCAACAACTAGAGCACCTTCTTTCATTAAAACTTCCATACCCGATACAACACGGTCATCGTCTAGGATACTTCCTTCGACTGCACTAATAGTCGATAGCATTTGATCCTCAAGTTCTCTCATCTTAACATTTTGTTCGCCCTGAAGTTTTAGTAGTCCTATGCGCTTTTCTTCAACCTCAGGTTTTTCTGCAGTCAAAATCAAACTTCTTGCTTGACTTTGTAGACTTGCTGGCGTCACAGTAAAATTGACAAGAGTGACACGAGAGCATAAATCAGGCGTTAGCTTTGCCGCGGGGTCCTTCGTACTCAAAATAACATTAAATTTAGGACTGTAATCAACGTCTTCAGTTCCAATCCGTACAAGAGATCTTCCACCAGTCTTTTGGATCTCTTTGTTAAGAATTGGGTTTAAAACTGGATCTATTGTTTCCACATTTTCAATAAGAAGAGTAGTTCCAAATCGAACTGCTCCAGCTAATGTCTTCATAAAAGCTTTATCCAAGAAACTTGTGCATTGGATCTTTTGCTCCTTAAATTTGTTCATTAAAAACTCAATCGCTTGACCTGAAGGATCGATTATCAAGGGGAATCTGACGCATTGATCCAAAATGACTCCGTTTTCCATACTTAGAGAATCATCTTGTAATCCAATAGATTCCCATTGAAGCCGTTGAGAAGCAGTGCTTAGAGACTCAACCATACCTAACCCCTCTCTATATTCAATACCTAGCATATCAAGTGACTTTCTCCAACGCTCAGACAATAGGAGTCGTGTTTTAAAATCAAAGAATCCTGAGTATGTCAGAAATCCAGCCATGAGTAATGCATCTCCAACCAAATTACTTAAGATAGACTGGAATCCCTCACTACTCTTTGACCATCGTTCGCTCTCTCGACTAAGACTCTTGATCAAACTCTCTGCTCGCCCGACTTTAGTTGAAACACTTTCCATTTCAGCTTTTAATGAGGTTACATCACGAATTAAAATAGCATAATCAGCCTTGTATTGGGTAATTGAAGCTTCAAGTTCATTGACTTCTTTTTCAATACGATTTTTGTCATCTTTAGCTTGTTCAGCTTCTTTTTCAAGTTGTGTTACCTCATCCCTAAGAGGTTGAACTCTATTGTAAACTGTAGAATACTTTATCTGCGAAACTGTCCAAACATAAAGTGGACCACAAGCTTTACTACTTCTCATAACGCTCTCACTATTGATATCAGGGTGTCCATCGATGTATTTTTCTTGAATGATTTTAATTTGTCGCGATGATAATTTATCTACGTCAAAATTGATAATACTTGGAATGAATTGGCTGTTACTCAGCATTTTCCGAATATCTGCCCATTCCACTTTTTTCTCTCCTAGCATTATAGCCAACATTTCCAACGTGAACTTAACTTTTTCAGGAGGACGTGATAAGTTTCTAACTTCATCCAGATCTCTTTTCTTAATGCCTCGTACGCTTTGTTGCGCTTTAAGAAGAGCAGGTTCAGCCTCATCAAGTTCTTTTTGTGCCTCTGCCTTGCGCTCGTCAATTTGTAATTTTTGTTTTTCAACAGCTACACTCATCTTTTCAGCCTCTTCCTTTCTTTTTTCTGCAACGTTTTGATCTGAAACCATCTGCTGAAGCTTATTGTTTGCCAGTGTTTCTTTCTCTCGTAGTTCCTTTTCTTTAATGCCCAGATCTCGTTTAAGTTCTGCTACATTCTCTTGTGTTTGAACCAACTTAGTCAATCCTGCATTGACATGAAGCTGTTCATCTTCAGTGGCGGAACGTCTAGTAATCAAACTAGAAACGAAATTTTGAATTAGAGCCAAGTAGTCCCGCGGAGAGAGGTATGTTCGACACGGATTGTTTGATGATTGTGCAATTTCTTCAGCCATATTCTTTGTTGTTTTGTGAAAATCCACAAGGGCGGCAACAACTGCCTGTCTTAAGCCATGATTGGGTAAGCCTTCAAAAGCCTCAGAGATTCGATCCATTAATTCTTCCCCCTCACCAATTCCCCACGATCCCCCAACGGCCTCTGCATCACCCATATCCAATGTATTAGTGAATTCTTTACCGACTTCTCCCATGGCCTTTTCGCCCCATGTTCCAAACCAATCAACAACACATCTATTAAATAAAGCTGGACTTGTTGTAGATCTATTTTTCCATTCACCTCCACTTGGGTTCATAGTGAAGACAACGTGCAGATTTCTTTGTACAATGGTAGTAAAACGCCGCCACAATTCCTCTTCACTATCAACAATTACACCATCTCTAGCTGCGCTTTCTCTGCATGAGGACATAAGTGCAGTGTATTCGTCACCTTCGAAAAGTCCTGGAACTTCTCCACTTGCTAAAAGAGCATTCATTGCTTCAAGAAAACCACTTCCAAGAGCATTTCCTTCGTCAAAAATAAAGCATATTTTCTCACCATCAATTCCTACTCGACGCATCACTAATCGAAGATCTTCGTTAAATTCCTCAATCCCATATCGGGAATGCGCTTTTATTTGAAATATATTTAGTCCATTCATCCAACTTACGAACTTGCTTAGGACAGTTTTTCCAGCACCACTATCGCCAACAAGTAGACAATGTCCCATGGGCTGCCTCAGAACTCTATCAATACGGAGGATGTGTTCAAGAACTTCATCAAAGACTACCAAAGGAACATCAAGTTCTTCTTCATAGAAAACTTTCAGCCTTGCACTAAGGAAATTCCTTAGCTCTTCGCGTTCCACTCGGCGTGTCTCCTTGGTCAGCCAGGAGCTATAAAATAGCGGACGAGCAAGAGCAGTGTCATGATCAATTCCACCAAAGTGCTTGCGAGCAACCTCATCAACTTTATTTTCCGTCCATTCTCGCTCAGATTCCTCAACAAGACGATCGCAAAATAATCGTAATGCTTCATGTGCCCAAATGCGAACAAGTTCTTCTCGCGACAAACCTTGATCCATATTAACAACAGCTTCATATATACCTCGTACCCAACGACTCAGTTCACGAGGTGAAAAAAAGTAGTGAGGCTGCATGACTGTGGTGAACTTAGTTTTACATTCAATATACAGCTCAACCATAGCTTCAGTTAGTGGTTCTGTATCCGCTCTTAAATTAGGGAATAATTTCATCATTCCACCATTGAAAGTGCCATAAATTTGTTTCAGAGAATCTTGGGCAGGGAAATCCACGAGCAGCAATGGAGCGTGGCGCATGAATCTTTGTGACATCTCTACTCTACCAGCATCAGTCGGGGGATTACAAGCTCCTACGAATTGAATCCTATTGATGTTTACCCAGATGTTGTCTTCACGCCAGAACCCACCTTGCTCAATAAGCTGCCTCATGAACATGATAACCCTTTGAGTACCGTAAGAGTCGTTTTCTGGGAGATTGATTTCATCGCAAAATACAATTAACCAACTTTGTGCTCCAAGACTTTCCATTGGTTCTAATACTATATCTTTTCCACGTCTTATATAGGCACAGTGTTGAGAAAATGTTTTCAAAATAATTTCTGGAGTTGTTCCACTTGAGAAATTAAGATTTGCAAGAACCACGTTTTGGACGCTTTGCAATACACTCGTCAGAGTCATAGTTTTTCCAGAACCTGGAGGACCACATAAAATTAGTGGCATTCGACTAGACAGCCAGGATCCAAGAACATCCGAATGACGAACAGTATCAGTAGTAGTGATAACGACATCAGTGGCGGTGACTTTGTGACTTTCAATTTCCATTCTTGGGACACTATCACTCCACAGCTCGAATTCACCATCATCTACACGGACGCGGTAATCAGAAAGTTGCCCTCCAGGAATGGCAATACCACTTGTTCGAATGAGCATTTCGCCAAAATCTTCTCGAATATCCCACGATGCACTTCCACTGAAAGACCATAAAAGAGAGTACAAAAGCCATCTTTTCGAAAAATTAACCATGTGTTCTCCGGACATTGGAAAATCTGGATGATTCTCATCATACTCGATTGCACATTGAATTCCTCTGACAATAAGGGCCTTCAATGATTGCAAGAGTCTACCTCTTGATGGCGCCATAACATGCTCTTTGCCTAAAGCAAATTCCAGGGCATCTGCAACGAGAGATGTGGATCTATCATTTTGTGAAATAACAAGTGAATTAATTTCATTTAAGAAAAATATTTGCGTAGATGGAATATCATTTCCGTCGCTTTCATTCCCAATAATATCTAATTTTCTAAGTGAGCCCATGAATTCCTCTAGGCACATCTCAACCGATATGATATCATCACTAAACCAAATCATTCCACAACGAGAAACTGTTGCAGGAGTTGCCTGTGCGAGACTGTCCACTTCAAGAATAATGCGCAAATTATCTGGAATGCTAAGTCGTTCTCCACTCGGGAGTGTAAGGAGCTTATTATCGTCAAGAACACTACCGGAAACGATTAGAAAGAAAATGAGTACGAAGAAAAGATGGGATAATATCTAAAACATTCATAGCCGTACCTATTCAAATTCTCAGCCCATTCTGGATCAACATCTCCATCAAATATAATCCAGTGTTGCTGATCCGCTTCACCACGTTGGTTAGATAAGATTCCTCGCAACAAACTTGTAAAAACACCATCAGTCCAATCCATAGTAGTTCCATCCAAAATTCCATAGAGTCCCTCTTTGTCCATTGCTTTTGGATCAATGATGTGGACATTGCCTTTTTTCTCATTAATCTTTTCAAGCCCCTTCATCAAAACTCGAAGAGCAGATGATTTACCAGAACCCGAAGGCCCTACTAACATTACTCCGTGTCTCATATCAAGCACTTGTTTCAACTGTAAAATTTTTTGCATCCAAACGTTTCCAGCAACTAAATTTTCGGTTGCACATATTTTAATTAGTTCATTTTTTAGGTTGTCGTCCTCCATCTTTGCTACTTCACTTCCCGGGAAAATTGATTCTAATCTTTCCGAAAATATCACCAAATCTTCAGCAACAAGTTTCGGAATAACATTATTACATGCTCCTTGAATGAGAACTTGCTTCTCAATCTCAAAAAGTGCATCTCCTTCAACTGGATCAATCGATTCCATGGCTTTCCGTTTTAATCCTCCTGCACTCACAAGAAGCGTCTTTAGTGCACGTAAGCCAAAGTCATAATGACTTTGTTTCGACAACATTGATTCGCAATTTTGAAATAGAGTAACTATATTACCAGAGAGATTCTCTGCGCTTACGATTCCTTGACTATAAAGCATAACTTGAGCTATCAGCTTTCGATCTGGTACGACCATCGCAACTGAGCGAAATAATGTTTTGAGGTTATCAGGTAAGTTGCTCCTACCAGCATAACCTGGATTCATAGTAACGAATATTCCTACATTATCGTGGAGCCTTATTGAACGTCCAAGAAGCTCTATATTTGATTGACGATCAAGCAAGCCCCTTTGAATAGTTAAAATTTGCTGACTCACAGCACTTAAAATCCTTTCTTCCAAACGATTGAATTCATCGAAACATCCCCATGCACCTACTTGGCAGAGTCCACAAAATAATCGTCCCATTGCACCAAAATCAAAGGTTTCATCACCTACCATAAAAGGAACAACTATGTTAGTTGATTGGATATTCAAAAAAGAATGAAAGATAGAAAATCACTTACAATTCATAACTACAACGAATCGTCCCAACTGTGCACCTAATGCCTTAACACTCTCAGTTTTTCCAGTTCCAGCCGGGCCAAATGGATTACCACCCATACGAAAATGTAAAGCTTGTGAAAGTGTCAAATAGCATCTATCTGTTAAAGGAGTTTGAACTAATCTTTCACCAATTCCCAGGTATTCAAAACCGTAAAAAAAAGATGCATTAGATAGACTAATACGTAGTTTCTCAGTGAGTTTTTCTGCCATGGGATTGTAACTAAAGCGGAGATGATAGAGCCATCTAAAATCGGTAGGACTTGACACTTTTTCCTCAATCAAAGAACGAGTAACATCTCTTTGATGAACAAGCTCTGTTATCAATTGTTCGAATTTCTTTCGAGATTCATTTGGCAAATCCAAAAGCACAGTTTGTGCCATTACCTCTAATTTGCCATTGACCCCATTAAGAACATCAGAAAGGCTTTGTTCACATTTTTCATTATCTCGAAGCGCGGAGTCAACTGACATGCTCCAATTCACTAAAGTAGCCAAAATCATAATTTGACCAGGAAATTGTTCAGCCCAAGCAATGAATGCTTTCTTACTTTCTTCATTTGTTGCTATACTTGACGAAAATGCATCTTCATCGACTGCATCTTGTAGGAGTTTAGCTAATGTTCTTAACATTCCATCTTCCAATTCCTTTAACCATGCCTTAACAGCCATTTTGGGTTTTACGTCAATTACTCTATCCAACTTCACGACTTCGCCATCTTTACTCAACATACCGTCAAATTTCACTAAAGAATCACTATCTTCCTCTTTTTCTTCTGAATAACTTGCACTTACTATTCCAGCAAACATTTTTCCCAAGTGAGAAAGAACTTTTCCGGGCTCCCCTGAATTTCCGATGATTTCCAGCAAATCATCATCTCCAAGAAAGTAAAAGCGACTGAAGTCTGAACGTTGACGCTCCAAATATTCTCCAAGGGCCCTTTGAATAACGGTCATCAGATTACCTAAACGGTCCAAAGTTCTTTGCAGATTTTCTATATTCAGTGCTTCAATAGCATATGGCCTTTGTGACATTCGGCGCATCAATGTAATGAATTCGGAATCTACACTTTTAAACCTTGACCACTCAGCTGGTAATTGTGCTTTAATATCAGCTGAACCGAAGAAAATCCCTTCTAAATAAACCCAGCGCCTTTGTACGTCGATCCATGACTCGAACGAGCCTCTCAACTTCGTCAAACGTTCTTCCCATAATTTTCCTTCCTCCTGGAACTCTCGAACAGAGCGACAATAAGGTGAACTACGCATCAAGACCAACCCAGCCGTGTGATCATCTAAGGCAGTGAATAAATTATCCCATCCGCGAATGAGCCGAACCCTATTTTGGTAAAGAACTAACTCTAATTCTTGTTTCATCCACTTATCTCGTACTTGCTGCAAAAATACCTCTAGTGCCATTTCGCCCTGGGCCACAGTAAGGGTCTCGTATATTGCTTTCTTTCGAGGCAATATTCCACCTTCCCAAAGCATGCCAACACTCAACTCTGAAAACGGAACACGAATTCCCAAATGCTTCAAAATCACTTTCCAATGTCTATCTTTGAGGGCTTCCGTTTTCAGATCGGAGAGAATACTATGACTGCCAATATATTTTTTAACAGTGTCATGGAAAAAAGTATATACATCATATTGTCGTACACGACTGGGTAGAGTCCTCAAATCATCAATTACTTGATCTAGGGCTTTCCTAAGCTTTCTTGGAACGCAACTAGACCACAGAGTATCTTTGAGGTCATCAAGTTTCCCATAAGGTACTTGCATAGCACTCCAAACCTCTTTCAGGTCATACAATTCTTCCAAACAATTAGTCACCATATTTTCTCCAGATGCGTCTAAGTTGAGAGCCTCTTTAGCCGCGGATAGGCTATCGAAACTTGATTTTTCTATCTTCATAGACACTTCAAATCGGGACAAGATCAATATTGCTTGTTCTGGTTTGAGACTTCCACGCAGTGGTTTATCATTTTCCCAAGATGTAACAACGTCAGCAACGCGTTGATTCAATAATCTATCTTCTGCAAGTACCCGTTGCTGCAATGTTGGTATTTGCTCTTCCATCGCTTTAGTGCGCTTCTTGAGAATTTGTTCAAAATTAACAAATTGTCCTTGAGCTCTGCTGGCTTCAATCCAATCTCTTTTAAATGTATGTCTTTGACGTTTGAGAAGCTTTTCACATTCAGCGAGTTTTTGAACTTCTTCGTTCCATGGATACAAATTTTGTTTCATCTCTTGAAGAAACGTTACACCAGAGACAATATCTTTCGTTGCTCCCTCTAGTGTCACGGCTTCAAGATCTGTTTTTGCTTGAGATAATTTATCATGACAAGCGAAAATTCGTGTTCCAAGAAGATTTGCAAATCCAACTTGTATATCTCTTTGCCATGCATCATATTTCAAATTTACCTGACTTTGGACTTTATCGTATCTAACAGATACAGGCCCAAATTTTGCCAATGTAGACGATGAATCAAGAGCTTCACGTGCATCTCTTGCTTCAAGTAGAAGGTTTATCCATCTATCTAAATCATCTCCGATATATCCTGCAACATCTTGCAAACGCATATCCCACAAACTTTGGTAAGAAAGCCACTGATTTATAAATTTATTGAGACTAATTAGATGTGATTCAATGCACTCGTAAGCCGACGATAATATCTCAGGCTTCACGGAATCCACAAGATGATGAAAAGTAGATTCATCATATGATAAAGAAGTCTTTTGTTTCAGAGATGACTGATCAAAGACTTCAAAGCGTCCACTAGAAGGTCGAAGAAGTTGGCATGCTACTCCCATAAATTTATGTAGTTCCTTTAGAAAAAGTGTTCGGACAACGGGAACTGAGGGCGAAGCGGAAATTTCTTGATTTCGCAAAAGAATATCAACTCCGATTTCATTAATATGTACACGAACAGTCATCGCATCATTTTCTTTTTTTTCTTCTTCGTCGTTGAGGATCTCAATTTGAAGAGTATTTACCCAATTTTGCAACGCATCATCTAATCTAGAGCTTAAAATATTTCCCATTCTCTTATCCAACTTTTCTACCCATATATTCAGGTATGAATAGCTTGCAAGACTCAATTCATCGACGACTTCTTGAACGCGTTCAATTACGGCATTCATTGCTTTTGCTTCATAGGGAACAATTTTTAAATCTTCCAACGCCAAATCAATACGTTCACAAGCTCTTAAAAGTTTTTCAACTCTTTCTTCAAAAAGAGAAACCAGCTCGGAAAGGGATGCAACCCATTCTCCAATCACTGAGTCACTCCAGCGAACTCTTCGAGAAGAAGTTGTCAATTCAGAGGCGTTGAAAGCCTCGCTAATCGACTCTCGAATAGCCCTGACCTGCGGGGTCACAAGAGGCTCTAAATCTGTTGTTAACAAGCTTCTAAAGACATTGTAACTTCTCAGAGCAGACTTAAGAACAATTGCATGAGGGTAACGTTGCAAAGCCTCCTCCGAAAGAAGCGCTAAAGTTCGTGGAATTTCTCTTTCATATCCAAGCCATTGTAAGTAACGAATCTCTCTAAATAGCTGTTCATTTTTTTCATCAAAGTTGATCACAGCAATGTATTTGCTGTCTTCACCCCTCTCAAGTCTTATTGGATACGAGTCCAATCTATTTGATTTAGTGGACAGCTCATTTTCCCATTCTGTGACCCATGACCTAAAAAATGTTCTGGCATCAAGCTTTGCAATAAGTTCATCTCCAGCTCTTCGTAATCCACGACCTTCCAGCATTTGGCCCCATTGAGCCCCTAGTACGTCTGCCATCTTTTTCATCAAAAAGTTTACTTGCCTCTCCATCTGTTTCGCCCACATGATTTTTCCTGCAATGGGAGGGATCCCACGTAGAGTAGCAAGCGACCGAGACTGCGATGTTTCGTATTTTTGAGTGAATTTTGATTGTAATTTCTGAATTGCAGTGGTTACAGTGGAGATGAGTTGAATTTGATATTCCTTGACAGCGCTCTGAACTCTAGCACGAGAAAGGAGAGGATGAAAACGGGCAAATACACGAAACATTTCTTCCGCATCCTATCGATAAGTAGAGACAAAAACAAAACAATTCGGACCATTAATACAGTATTTTTTAGTTCCAAAGCAATCGAAGCAGTTGGTTTTCAACTTCGTTTACGTAGATAAATTAAAATACACAAAAACTTACCTCTGCTGACGTTAATTTATCCCTCAAAAGCTTTGCAAGGCGTTGTTCAATAGAGTCGATCTTACGATCATATCCTTCTAATGCTGCCTCAAATCTAGGAATACCTTTATCCCCTAAATCAAGCAAATCAACTGTTGCAAAAAGATGCATAGGTGCTTCCTCTACTTCACGAATAGCATCCTGTGCACCATCTTCACCACTCAACACTTCCGTAACGACAAGGCGGAGTTTTTCATGGGAAATGCGGAAATCGTAAATTCGATTAAGTCGATTACGTAGTTCAAAGTGAGCCAAATTCAAATTGTCTAAAATTTGTGCAGGGGTAAGATTCATGTCACTGACACGGCGATGCCCTCTTCTTCCTAACTCAAGAAATGAATCCTTAAATAAAACATACTCATTGTCGAATTTTTCAAAAACTTCTTCCGTAGGAACCCTGACTTCTTTGATGTATTCATCATGACTCAAAGACAAAATAATACCATTCGTTTTATAACTCGCACGAAGAATTGCAATCATCCTTTTTCGCAAAGAAAGTGTGCTTGCTTCAAGTAACTTCGCGTTTCTGTCTAGTTGATAGAATTGACTGGCTCGCACTTTGGGCAAATGTGAAAAAATACTTTCCATAGCATCACCAATTCTGAGAAAATCTCTAGCAGCGGCAAGACCTTGGACTGGATAATGCTTCAAATAGTTGACAACGTCACTAGTGTGCTTCTCTGCAGAATCAAGGTTAGTGTTGTTTTGTAAGGCAATGGTGGCAATAAAACGATGAGCAGCTTTAAGCACAGACAAAGTAAGCTGAACTTCTGGTTTTTGCAATTCTGTATGAATATGCTTAATGGCAATGTCAAGACCATTCCAGAACGAAACTTCCTCTAGATCAGCACCTTCTCCTGGTGGAAATGGGGTGGTTGATGGGAGAACTGTAACACGGCGTATTTGGTTGATCCAGTTAGACACGCCCGCTTGCACTTCATTCAAAAAGGAATCATCCGATATTTGTTCTGAAAGACCCAACTCGTCTAGGTCAATTTTACCTGAAGCAGGGATTTTGGTGGAAGCAGCAGCTAAAATTGGATGGGCACGTAAAATAACATGTGGTATCTGTCCCAAAGAAGAGCGGAGAGATTGCCCCAAAGCAATGTCCAGCTCCCTAATTTTGTCTTCCAATCCTGTAAAAATTTGAGACCTTTGATCTTTAGAACGGGTCAACTTATCATCATCGGCCATATCTATTTCTTTGGATTCATTATTGTTATCACTATCTTCAGTAAAGCTTTCGAGGGCACGTACAGCAGGTACAAAACAATGACGAGTATACATTTGAAGAGAGAGAAATGTGTTAGCTCCTAGAGGTGCTTGTCTTTCCTGTTGTTTTTCCTCATCTGTATTTGAGGTCTCGTCATTATTATCTGAACCACTCTCTTTCACCTCCTCAGATGTGGATGATTCTTCATAAATTCGAGGGGAAATGGTCATGCATTGAATTTGACTAGCATTTTTGATAGATGTTACACTTCCATCAGCTGCAGAGGCATTTAGGAAAGCAATAGCACCTAAATTATTCCCATCGAAAGCATCAGTAGAAGCATTTGCTTCAGGCCACTCATCCTCTCCATCTGCAGAATTTGCAGTATTTTTTTGCTGTTTAGGTACCCATACAAACAAACTGGCAGCTAATGATGACTCTCCATCCGTAGATTCTGTGCCATTTGTGGAAAGAAATTTTTCAATAGCCAATTTTCCACTCGAGCTGATTGAAGTTTGAAGATGCAGCTCACATGCGTTTCTTGAGTTTGTTTGTTTGGTGAGATTGAGAAGAGAAAAACAATATCATAATCAGAATATCGTATTATCAGTTTTCGTTTGCAAAGCACATGATTGATAATCTATCATGAAATTTAAATTGAAATATGATTCTTCCCTGTGACACGACTAAAGATACACCTTATTTTCGAACATAAAAAGCCGCCATCAACATGCCAAAGCTTTCGATTATGACTCATTCCTATTCATGCAACCTCACTTTTTCGTAGTCAATGAATATACACGATGAATCTCATCACGTTTTTTTAATTACGGTTAGGCGAATCAAGTTTGACGGAACTCACCTGATATACTCCTCCGGAGTCAAAGGTCGTCGAGGCGCCATGGCACCGATTGGTCTTTTAAATGAAAACCAAAGATGACAATTCCAGTTTGAACATGTATCGAAGTCGTAGACAAAATACGGTCATATTCATATAGATTTCGATATACGTATTTAATTAAAATTTATGAATATATCGATTTATTTGCGTAAATACATAGACTAAATAAATCGATGAAATACATTTAAAATCCAATCAATTCACATGTGCGTATACATAAAAACATACGGTATAGTATCATGAACTAATGTTCTACAAGATATCCCTATCAGGTATTCTAATGATCAGCAGTTGTCATCATTATCAGCATTGTCCATAAGCACACATGGAACTGAGAATTGAGATGAAAATC
>Ga0209092_10000632_pt1 | contig 35209 bp, 23 predicted proteins | sample FraStrMetagenome_FD_187446 | JGI IMG/M metagenome (GOLD analysis project Ga0209092, IMG submission 187446) | Marine eukaryotic phytoplankton communities from Arctic Ocean - Fram Strait ARC3M Metagenome (SPAdes) (version 2) | ecosystem: Environmental > Aquatic > Marine > Oceanic | place: Fram...
GTTGTAGTCATGCAATCTGAGTCGGATTGTGAGGTGGTAAGTAATACTTCGGAAGTAATAATTACACCCGGACCAATCATTACTAGCCAACCTGTCTCTTCAGATATCTGTTTAGATGGTGTAGCAAACCAATTGGCTGTTGTTACTCAAAATGGCGTAGGAGTGCCAACATACCAATGGTATTCTAATACAACAAATAACAACACAACAGGAACACTCATTCCAGGAGCAACAACAAGTACCTATGATCCACCAACAAATATTGTTGGAGTATTTTATTATTATGTGTTGATTTCTTTTGATGGTGGATGTGATGATATTAGTTCTGACGTCGCAATTGTAACCATTGCACAAGAGCCTGTAGCAGTAGCCAATAATCCCATACAACTAATTTGTTTGGATGGTTCACCTTTAGATTTTGAGATTACTTTAACAGGAGGAGTAGGAGCACCAAGCTACCAATGGTATTCAAATACGACAGCCTTAAATACCGGTGGATCGCTTATTAGTGGTGCCACAGCAAGTACCTACAACCCAGGAGTTTTATCTACTGTCTCGTCATTCTATTACTATGTAGAAGCAACCCAAAATGGTGTTGGTTGTGATATCGCAGTTAGTGATGTGTTTACTGTAGAGGTTGTTGCTGACCCGGTGATAGATTCTCAAGCAATTGCGACCCAAGAAATTTGTCAAAACGCAAGCTTACAAGATTTAACCATAACTGTTTCAGGAGGAATCGCTTCAAGTAACTTTGATTATCAGTGGTATTCTAATACAATAAATAACAATACAACAGGAACACTCATTACAGGAGCAACTACAGATACATATACTCCAGATAATACAACTGAAGGAACTATGTATTACTATGTTGTAGTCATGCAATCTGAGTCGGATTGTGAGGTGGTAAGTAATACTTCGGAAGTAATAATTACACCCGGACCAATCATTACTAGCCAACCTGTCTCTTCAGATATCTGTTTAGATGGTGTAGCAACCCAATTAGCTGTTGTTACTCAAAATGGCGTAGGAGTGCCAACATACCAATGGTATTCAAGTATTATTAATACGTATGATTTTACAAACCCTATTAGCAGTGCAACTAATAGTACCTATAATCCGCCTACAAATATTGTTGGAGAAATTTTCTATTTCGTAGTCATCGCTTTCGATGGTGGGTGCAGCAATATACAATCAACTATCGCTTCGGTAACTATAAATCAGATTCCAGTAATTGATATTGCAGAAATTACAATCTACAGTGAGGAGACTTTTTTATTAGATCCAAGTTTAATTACAGGAAACATCGTTCCAATAGGAACAACGTATACATGGAGTACACCAACAAGTGGGATTCCAGGATCTATTTTAGGTTCTTCTGCTGAGAGTTCACCTCAAACAAGTATTAGTCAGACATTAGAAAATATTAGCTCACCTCCAGAAGCTGTAACAGAAACTTATGTAATAACTCCTGCAACACCAAGTTGTTCAGGAGACCCTTTTATATTGAAAGTGATCGTTAACCCTTCAATCATAACGAATGCTCTTATAACAAATAATTCTTGTTTTGAATCAAATGATGGAGTTATAGATACAGATATTACCGGTGGTGTCCCTTTTTCAAGTGGACCTCCCTATTTAATTTTATGGAATGGCCCTAACTCATTTACATCAACAGCAAGTACCATAACAAATTTAATTGCAGGTGATTATATATTGAGAATCGAGGATAGTAATGGTGTTTTTGTTACTGAGTTATATACCGTTACACAACCAGATTTATTAACAATTACAACTGACGTAGAGAAAAACATTTCATGTTTTGGTGGAAATGACGGAGCTATAGAAGTGAGTATTTCAGGAGGAACAGCGCCTTTTACATTTAATTGGACTGGTGATGGTATCATCCAAGGAAATCAAAATCAAAGTGGCTTAACTGCAGGAACATACTTGCTAGAAATAATTGATAAAAAACTATGTGTTTCAAATCAGACCTACATTCTCACAGAGCCTGATATTCTCACTATAAATACAGTATCAAAAGAAGATATTCTTTGCTTTGATGATTTTACAGGGTCAATAGAAATAAATGTAACTGGTGGAATTCCAATTGAGGTCTCTTCTGGTATATTTGATTACGTTTATAACTGGACCGGTCCCAATGGTTTTACTAGTAATTCTCAAAATATTTCAAATTTATTTGCAGGGATATATACAATTGAAATTACAGATGATTTGGGTTGTATTCAGCAAACAGATATTGAACTAACACAACCTACAGCAATAGAAATAAATTACATAAAAACAGACGTAACTTGTTATGGAGCTGCAGATGGATCAATTGATGTAACGGTAAATGGGGGGAAACCACCATATCAAATATCATGGAGTAATTTTGGAAACGGTTTTTCTCAATCTAATTTATCCGCAGGTGACTATATTGTTACAATAATTGATGAAAATCAATGTGAAGAGAATATTACTATTACAATAGAACAACCTATATTTTTTATTGATCCTGTAGTGACTCCAATTTCATGTAATAATGCAAATGATGCCTCTATTGATTTGAATTTAGTTGGTGGTGTTGCTCCAATTTCTGTTACATGGTCAGACGATGCTACTGCTGGGGTTCAGAGAAACAACTTAGGGGCAGGTACTTACACGGTTACAATTTTAGATAGTGATTTAATTCAATGTCCAATTATTAAAACGTTTACTATTATCAATCCACCAGTGCTTGCAGTAACAAGTATTGTAAATGATGCGATAGATTGTGTTATTGCCAATAGTGGAAGCATAGAACTTGATGTTTCAGGAGGAACATCTCCTTATAACTTCTTATGGAATACTGGTCAAACATCAGAGGATTTACTTGATATCCCATCGGGAGATTATTCAGTTGAAATTAAAGATGATAGAGGGTGTATAATAAATAGAGAGTTTACTATTTTTAGACAAGAACCAATAAGCATTTCTTTAATGGAAAGTGTGTTAACTGATTGTAATTCCAATACAATTAAAGTACAAAATGTGCCTAGTGCAACAGGTGGTTTTTTACCATACACCTATAGTTGGTCTTCAGGTGTAACCTCAGGAGGTAATAATGAAATTATGACTACAAGTCAGAGTGGAGCGTATGTTTTAACTATTACAGATGATAAAGGCTGTGCAGAAAGTGTTTCGATTCAGATTGATGTTCCTGATGTTGGAAGTCCTGATTTCTCATTTGAATCATTTGCTCTAAGTCAGTATTCCTATATTTCGATTGAAGACCCAATTCAATTTAATAATCTAAGTACCGGAAATTTCACTAATGTTTCTTGGGATTTTGGTGATGGAAGTCCAACAGTAAATACAGTAGATGCAGTACATACTTATGATCAAGTTGGAACTTATACAGTTGTATTAACAGTAGAGTATGATTATGGATGTGTATTTCAATCAACACAAGTTATAAATGTCACAAAGGGGTATTTATTAGTCACACCAAATGCATTTTCACCTAATGAAGATGGAATTAATGATGTTTTACGACCCTTGTTTAGAGGGTTTACATCCATAAGAATGTCAATTTTTGATACATGGGGTGTACTTGTATATTTTGAAGAGGGAACTGCATTAGAAGGATGGAATGGATTTGTTAATGACAAAACTGCTGAAAATGGTAACTATATTATGTATGTCGATGGTATTACTTTTTTTGGTAAAGAAGTTAAAAAAAGTACATCAATAACACTATTAAAATAATATGAAGAATATTATATCTCTTTTGTTTTTTCTTGCTTTTTTTCAAAGCTATTCTCAGGATGTGATTTTTTCTCAAAACTTCTTAGTACCAGAAACATTAAATTCTTCTTTTACAGGTGCTATAAGGAGTACTAAGGTAGGTTCTGTTTTTAAATCTCAATGGAGAAATAGTTCTTTAAAAACCTCTTCTAATTTTGCATTTGTAGATACTTGGTTAGAGGGCTATAAAACAGGTATTGGTATTAGTTTTTTAAATCAAAAGGAGAGTGGCTCAGGCTATACATTTAATCAAGTGAGTTTTAATTTTGCAATGGCTTTTGAAATTGGTAATTCTTGGTTTTTCAGACCAAGTATTTCTTCAGGATTTGGAATGAAAAGTTATGGTTTTCAAAATCTTTTATTAGAAGATCAAATAAACTTAAATAGCAATACAACAAATACATCCTCAATAGACCCAATTTTATTAAATTCTCAAAAATCTTTTTTTGATTTTAGTTCCTCAGTTATTTTTGATAATAAAGATTCTTGGTTTGGATTAACATTAAGACATTTAAACAAGCCTAACATTTCTCTTACTGAAGGCGGCAACATACCATTAGACATATTTATGTCAATCCACGCAAAATATAATTTACCAGTATTTCAAAATTACGGAACATGGTTAGGAAGTAAAAGTAAAATATATGTTCTTGCTAATTATATGAATCAGAGAACTTATGGTCGTTTGGATTTAGGTTTGCAATACGTTTTTGATGACAAATTTTCTTTAGGTATGACCATGTTTACAGTTCCTGATAAAAGTATTAATTCTTTGACTAGCTTTTTGAGTACTTTCATAGGCCTAAGAGCTAAAGGGTATAGATTTGGATATTCTTACGATATAAACACCTCTAAGTCAATTAGTCTTGGAGGTATTCATGAATTTTCTATATCGTATGATTTTGACATTAATATAAGAGCTTTGAATCGCTATAAGTGTATTTCTTTTTTTTAAATTTTAGAAATTTTTATTTATAAAAAATCAACTTATTTTGTTTTAACGACCAGTAAACATCACTAAATTTTTCTAAAAATTGAATTCCTATCAAACTATTATTTGCTGTTTCTAAAGTTTTTACAAGTGCAACTACATTCTTAAGTGTATAATCTCCAATTTTTAATTGAGTTATTTTGATAACTTTATTTTCAGTAGGTTCACCTCTAATACCTATGGTAGGGATTGTGATACCCAAGTCTTCATAAACTAGCCCATTTGCCTTGAGTTCATTGAACATTCTAAAACCAATACTCATCATCTCAGCACCAGTATCGAAAATAAATCTGTATGGTTTATCCTTTGAATTATCAAAGTATATATTAATGTACTTTGTTTTGTCATTTTTATCAAAAATTAAATCTAAACTAATAGACTCTGATGCTCCAATAATATCGGAAGGAACATAATAGTTATCTATATTAGTAGTTCTAGAAACTTCAATTCCGTTTTTGAAAATGGTGGTAATAATATAATTATCTACAAACTGTTTTTGAGTTCCTGCTTTCAGAGAATTATTTGGAAAAAACTCACCTTTTTCAGAAAATTCAAGATTTCCATCTTTAAATTGGTTTATGGAAACTGATCTACCTTCTCTTATAACATAAATCTGTGTTTTTCCGCTAGTTAAATAAATAGTTTTTTCACCCTCAAATAAGATATCATTTTGGAATTTTCCTTTGGACTTTTTTCTATATTTTTCATCTATTACGTTTTCAACTCCAATGCCATTAAACATATTATTTTGGAATTCTCCAATGTAAGAACCAGTTCCACTTGGGTAACTAAGTTTCCCTTGACCTTCTTTTTTATTATTTTTAAAGCCTCCATTGTAAATATATCCGTCGGGATAAGTGAGTTTACCTTGGCCTTCTTTTTTATTATTTTTAAAGTCACCTTTGTAAATAAATCCATCTGGAGATTTAAGAGTTCCATACCCTTCTTTCTTTCCTTCATAATTTAAACACCCAATATACGTACCTATCTGGTTATTTTGGTATGTGACATCTATGGTATCTTTACAAATTTCTCTTACTTGAGAAATAGAGTTTTGTGAGAAAAATAATAATATTAATATAAAGTAATGGTTTAATTTCATATTTAAATCATGTTTAAAAAAAAATCTATTTATTTTTACGTAAAATAAATAAAATAAATAGATATAACTAAATTTTTTTCATGTCTACTATTAATTAAAAAAAATTGACTTATTAGTCAATATTTTTCTCCTACGGTAACTCAAAATAGCCTAAACAATTGTTTAATTTTTTAAACTTTTATTTTACATATAAAAACCCTTCATTAATTAGTTGAAAAAAATAGTTTTTTCATAACAAAAAATCTCAGATATTCTTAAAAGTTTACTAGAGAAGAGTAGTTTTTGTCATTTCTAAACATAGGTATTGTTTTTAATTGCTTAATAAAACTAAATTTGAAAAAATATTTATTTAATTGTAACTATTCCCCCCTCTAATTACAATGGTAGCCAACTAATATTAGTTCCCCTGGTTTATTTTTTTTTAAAAGAACAATATAGATTTTTGAATCCTTTTCGTAATTACAACTTAAAAAGGTAAGATTAATAGCGAAAAATTAATCTAAAAAACATTAAAAAATGAAAAACATAATTAACGGACTCAAACAAATAAAAACAAGAGTTGATAGTGGAGAAATAACTACTGCAAACGGAACAGAAACTTTATTATCTGAACAACTTGCAAGTATGCTTGAACAAGCTATTAATCATACGCATAGTTGTACTGATTTTCCGAGTGAAGAAATAATAAAATCAGTTTCTAGAGAAAAGTTTAATGATTGGAGAGAATCTGAAGCTATTTAATATGATTTAAATCATTTTAAAGCGTATTTAATACCTGTAATGAGATGTAAACGATGGAAAACTCTTAAAAATAGTGACATATATTTATAGTGTACGAAGTCTCTTTAAATCATGTTTAAAAAAAAATCTATTTAGTTCTACGCAAAACAAATAAAAATAAATATATATAACTAATTTTTTTTCAAGTCTACTATTAATTAAAAAAAATGTCTTCTTAGTCAATATTTTTCTCTTACGGTAACTCAAAATAGCCTAAACAATTGTTTAATTTTAAACTTTTATTTTACATATAAAAACCCTTCATTAATTAGTTGAAAAAAATAGTTTTTTCATAACAAAAAATCTGAGATATTCATAAAAGTTTACTAGACAAGAGTAGTTTTTGTCATTTCTAAACATAGGTATTGTTTTTTGTTGTTTAAAATTTTTATTTTCGGTAAAATTTATTTTATTCTAATTACTTCCCCCTCTAATTCTAATAGTAGTCAACTATTATTAGCTCTAACATTAAATTTGTTTGAGAGAACAATAAATTTATAATTCTATCAATTTTAATAATAATAACTATTGATAGTAGCGCTTGAAACGAATGTAGTTGTATAATCAATCATATTCACACGAATAAATTCAAAACAAATAATATTTTAAAAATGGCTCTAAATTTGTTTAAGAATACTGGTATCAAACTTGACAAAGTTTGTGTCGGATTTAATTGGGTAGCAATTGAAACTATTGTAAGTGTTAAAAAAGGTTCATTTTTTGGATTAGGAGGCACAACAGTTAAAAATAAGGTTAAAGTTAAAGTAAATCTTCATGCTAGTTGTGTACTTCTAGACTCTAGCAAACAAGTTTTAGAAATAATTCACTTAGGGAATTTAAACTCAAAAACAGGTTTTGTCAATCTTACTTGTGTTAATCTCAGTGGAGGTATTGATGGAAATGACGGCTTGGATAATGAGATTATTACCGTTAATTTAGAGAGATTACCGGCTAATGTAAATCAAATTGTATTTTTCTTAATTAGTAATAAAAAACAAGTTTTTGCAGACATTCCTTTTGTAACTATTAGAATTTATGAAGGTACTCCAGATAGAGTAGATAAAGTATTAGAAACTCTTTATGTTTCTAGTCTACCTGAGTTTGCTGGTAAAACATCAGCAATAATGGGTAAGTTTTATCGTGTAAATGGCGAGTGGAAATATAATAATATTGGGCACCCTACATCAGATACAGATATGAATCAGGTATTACAAAAAATTCTAAATATATACGCTTAAAAAATCTATAAAATCATATATTTTCTTAGGATTAATTAACGATATATTCCCTAGTGTATTTATGTTAATATATATGGAATCACTACAATAGTGAAATTAAAGGTTGTTATAATCGCCTTGTAAAGATTTTTTTTATTAAAAAATTTTACAATGCATTGATTAATATTGATTCGTTTATTTAATTTCCTTTTAATCCAATAAATTTTAATTAATTCAAACTATGTAAATTCATTCTATAGTATTGTATTAAAATAAATTTTTTATTAAATAGTATTTTGCAGAATATGCTGTGCCTATTCTCCGTAAAATAAAGCTGAAAATTTAATTTTAGATTTATTGTTTCATAAGAGTTTAATGCGTGTTTTTAGAAATTAATTAAAAAAAATCAAGCAATGCGTAGCTTTATTTTGATTTTATATTGTACAAGAATTTTTCTTCAACGTTCTTAAATTTTCTTTTTCTACGATTATAGCAAAGCAAAATTTTAAAAAATAAAATCGCGTTTTTTTTAACATTAAAAAAAGTTATAACTTAGAGCACTTTAAAAATTCTATGGTTTCAGATAAATTAGTTAATTTTTCTCCAATCTCTTTAAAAGAGATGGATAACGTTGCGCTATTAAAAAGAGTTGACACTAAATTTTTAACTACAGAAAAAAAATTATTAGAAATTTTAGAGATCATTAGTTCAGAGTATCAAATTTTAGATATTAACAATAAAAGATTGATGAAATACTCTACACTTTATTTTGATACCAAGGATAAGATGCTTTACAAGCACCATCATAATGGGAAAGGAAATCGACATAAAATAAGAATTCGAAAATACATAGACTCTAACCTTTGTTTTTTAGAAGTAAAGAAAAAAAATAATGCTGGTGTTACCAATAAATTTCGCTGTCTTATAGATGATTTTGAAAATAAATTATCACCATCATCAATAAAATTCATCAAAAAAAATACGGATAGTTCTTGTTTCTTAGACCCAGTATTGTCCAATACGTTTAATCGCTTTACGCTAGTTAATAAACAAGTGCCTGAGAGGGTTACAATTGACACGGAAATAATATTTGAAGCAGATGAATCCTCTAAAAAATTGGAAAAAATTGTAGTTATTGAGGTAAAACAAGAGAAAGGAAAGGAAAATACCGCGATTTATAAAGCTTTAAAAATGAGCCGAATACCGATTGTTAGTTTTAGTAAATATTGTGTTGGTATTTCAAACCTCACAACATCAATTAAAACGAATCAATTCAAAGAAATAAATTTAAAAATTAATAAAATGTATAACTAATATGGACATATTTGGAATACCCTTTTTTGACGATGATTTTTACAAAATGGTGATTAAACTATTCATCAATGTAATTTTTTTAACAGGTATTATTAAATTTACGTACTACAAATACTCTAAAAATAAAGAATATCTTTTTACATTCTACTTAATAGGAATTGTAGTTTTCTTTTTATGTTTTACGTTAAAAAAGTACGAATTAGATCTAGGAATGGCTCTAGGTTTATTTGCCATATTTGGAATTTTAAGGTATCGAACTACACCCATAGATGTTAAAGAAATGACCTATCTTTTTGTAGTGATAGGTATTTCAGTAATGAACGCATTGTCTAATAAGAAAATGAGTTATATTGAGATTTTAACAGCCAATACAATTATTCTATTATCCGTATATTATTTTGAAAGATTCTCTAATCATAATACTATTTTAACTAAAGAAATTATTTACGAAACTATAGAAAACATTCAACCTGAAAATCATGATAATCTAAAAGAAGACATTCAAACTAGATTGGGTGTTCAAGTTGTAAATATAGAGATTGGAAATATCAATTTCCTGAGAGATACTGCAGTTATAACCGTTTATTATAAAAAGTAAATTTTAATGAGAGTAGCCAATAATATTTTTTACCGTTCTATTTTAATAGTTTTTTTAGTTTCTTTTATTCAAACAAGTATTGCTCAAAATAGTTCAGATACAGAGGGATGGAGCTCCATAGAAGTAGGTTTCAATATTTCAGATAAATTGTCTTTTTCAGCTTCTGAACACCTGAGATACCGAAATAAAATATCTTCATTGAGCACCTATTTTACTCAGCTAGAAACCTCATATGAGCTTTTTAAAGATTTTAATTTAGGCGGTGGAGTTCGTTTTATTAGAGAGAATGATGATGTTGGAAATATTCAAGGTCTAGAAACTCATTTTAGATATCAATTCAACGTGAGTTATAAGCACGATATAAAAATGTTGACTCTCTTTTATAGACTAAGATATCAGCATAAAAATGAACTTGGTATTGCTGCAGATGATGGAAATATCCCTAACGAATATATTAGATTTCGATTGGGTCTAGGCTATAAATTTATAAATCCTAATTTAGGGATTAGGTTAAAAGGTGAGCTATTCAATCAAGTTCAAAAAGAAAATTTAGAAAATGGCTTTAATCGATATCGTTTATCTTTCGAAACCTATAAAAAGTTTAAAAATATAGGTAAATTTACGATGTTCTATGGATTTCAAAAGAACTTCAATAGAATTGAATTAAAACCAAAGGCTATTCTTGGTCTAAAATATAAATATAGTTTTGATTTCATTAAATCAAAAAATTAAATAATCAAATAATAAATTTTAATTAATGAGAATTTTAATTATGCTATTATTGTTTTTTGTTTCTTCTATAGAATCACAAAACATAAGAATTAATGAAGTTGTTTCCTCTAACTCAGAATATTTTGATGAAGACGGTGATACACCAGATTGGTTAGAACTTCATAATTATGGTACTCAAAATGTATCTATTGCAAATTGGACTTTATCTGATGATATAGATGATTTTACAAAGTGGACATTTCCCGATATTTCATTAGCACCAGATGAATACTTACAGTTATGGGCTTCTTCTAAAGACCGATCATCTGTTACTTATTCTAGAACACTGGTTAATCAAGGAGATATCTTTTCGTACCTACTTCCTTTCAGTGAGCCAAGTTCTAATTGGACCTCTTTGAGTTTTGATGACCAAAATTGGTTAGAAGGTGCATCTGGATTTGGTTATGATGATGGAGATGATGCAACATTAATACCAACCGGTACATTGTCTGTTTACCTTAGAAAGACTTTTACAATTACTAATCTTAATGATATTTCATCACTAATTCTAGACATCGACTATGATGATGCTTTTGTTGCATATATTAATGGTGTTGAGATAGCCCGTGCAAATATAAATGGGGTACCACCACCGTTTAATTCTGGTACTTCACAAGACCATGAAGCTCAAATGTATTCTGGTGGAATCCCTGATAGGTTTTTAATATCAAATTTTAGCTCAATTTTAAATAATGGTCAAAACATTTTAACGATTCAAGCGCATAATGTAAGTTCAAATTCCTCAGACTTTACCATTATTCCATTTTTATCAGCAGTTTTTACGACTCCAAATAGTTCTGGTGTTACACCTCCTGATATTTTGAATTTAACAACAAACAATCTTCATACAAACTTTAAAATATCGTCTGGTTCAGAAATATTAAGTCTTTCAGATTCCTCTGGGAATTTAGTAGATCAGTTAATTGCTGAAAACTTACCACCTGACACATCAGTAGGAATTTCTACAAGTTCAGGTAACATTGTAAGTTATTTAGATACAACACCTGGATATGAAAATTCAAATACTGAATATTTAGGAGCAGTTCAAAGTGTTGTTAATTTTTCTCAAGAGGGAGGTCTAATAAATGGATCCTTCAACCTTTCATTAAGCGGAAACAATACTGGAGAAGTAATCCGTTACGCTTTTGGTGGTGAAGAACCAACTGAAACATCATCAATTTATTTATATCCACTAGAAATAAATTCGAATACTACTGTAAGAGCAAGAATCTTTTCAAATAATTATTTTCCATCTCCAATATATACAAAATCCTATATCATTAATTCAAATCATGATATAGATGTCATGTTTTTAACTACAGAACCCGATAACTTTTTTGATGAAGATACTGGAATTTATGTTTTTGGTCCTGACGGAACATATGATACGAATCAACCTTATTTTGGTGCAAACTTTTGGGAAGATTGGGAACGTCCAATTCATCTATCTTTTCATGAAAATGGAACTGATAATTTTTCAGAATTTAATGCCGGTGTTAAGATTTTTGGAGGGTGGAGTAGGGGTCAAAACGGACAAAGATCTATGTCTTTGTTTGCCAGAGCACAATATGGAGACTCTAAATTTGAACATTCCTTTTTTGATCAACTACCATATGATAAGTTTGAAGCGATGGTGTTGAGAAATTCTGGACAAGATTGGATGCGATCTTCAATGAAAGATATTACGCTTACAAGCTTAATGCGTGGTTCTGGTTTAGATTTTCAAGAACACAACCCTGTTGCTACCTACATTAATAGTGAGTATTGGGGAATGTATAATTTACGTGAAAAAATTAACGAACATATGCTGGCTTCTAAACATAATGTAGAGGCTGACGACATTACTCTGCTAACCAATAATGCAGAGGAGATTGAGGGATCAAATGACGAATATAATCAACTTATATCCTATGTAAATTCAACAAATTTATCACTAGATTCAAATTTTGAATATGTAGACGAACAGATAGACTTAAAAGAATATGCTGTTTATCAAGCTTCCAATATATTTTTTAATAATACGGACTGGCCTGGTAACAATATTAAATTTTGGAAACACCCAGCAGGTAAATGGCGCTGGATCATGTATGACACAGATTTTGGCTTTGGTCCTTTTTGGAATATTAATAATTATAATGAAAATACGCTTAGTTTTGCATTAGATCCAAACGGTCCCGGATGGCCAAACCCTTCTTGGTCTACCTTACTATTTAGAAGACTAACAACAAATACTGGCTTTAGAAATAGATTTATAAATCGGTATGCAGACGAACTAAATACTCGTTTTCTAGCTACTAATATCAAGGCACATATAGATCAAATTTTTGCCACTATTTCTCCAGAAGTTACTGCGCATTATGAACGTTGGAAAGATGACCCATCTCTAACCAATAACGGAATTTTTATTAGTGATATAAATGCGTGGATAGGCTACTATATCGCCGAAATGAAAAATTTTGCAGACAATAGACCTTCTATTGTTAAAAATCATATCATGTCTCAATTTAATTTACCTGATTCTCATCCATTAACAATTACTAACAATAGTGTTTCGGAGGGATTTGTTGAGGTTAATGAGAATTTAAATATCCAAGAACCTTCTTGGACAGGAGACTATTTTGAAACAGTACCTGTACAATTAAAAGCCATTGCAGCACCAGGATATGAGTTTTCTCATTGGAGTGGAAATTTATACTCTATACTTGAAACAATAACTATTAATTTGGCGAATTCTTTTCAGGTAATTCCAAACTTCTCCCCTTCGGGAACACCAGATCAAATTGTAATTAATGAAATTAATTACAAATCTAACGTTGACTTTAATGCTGATGATTGGGTAGAAATTTACAATCCAAATACATCTTCTGTAGACTTGTCTAATTGGGAACTGAAAGATGATGACGATTCTCATGTTTTTATAATTCCAGATGGAACATCAATTGAAGCAAATGGCTATCTAGTATTTGTAAAAGATGCTTCAGATTTTTCTGCTGTTTTCCCGGAAATCACAAATTATATTGGCGAAATTGGATTTGGATTTGGAGGGTCTGATTCTGTAAGGTTGTATAATGCTAGTGGTGTTCTACAAGATGAAGTTACATATCTTAATGATGCTCCTTGGCCAATTTGTGCCGATGAAACGGGTGATACGTTAGAACTGATCACTCCAGATTTAGACAATTCTTTACCAGGAAGTTGGTCATGCATCAATACACATGGAAGCCCTAATGCGGTTAATAGTAGTTCACTTTCTATAGATAACGTATATATAGAACCTGTGAAAGTTTACCCCAATCCAGTTCAGAATACACTATATATAAGTGGCGTAAAAGGCCCATCTAAAATAAAGGTTTATTCTGTTTTAGGACAATTGGTCATGAATCAATCCATCACAAATACGTTAGACGTGAGTCGACTTAAACGAGGTGTTTACTATATTAAAATCAGTGATAGTGAAAAAACAACACAACTTAATTTTATAAAGTATTAGTCATACCTTTTATAGGTCCCATTTACTTTAGTATTAAACCTATTAATTATGGCGCCAACCATATCAAATGGTTCAGGCATACTCGTAATAAATCTTTTTCCTGACGAATTGGCTCTTCTATCAGAACCTTTTGAAGCTAGAAAGAATTTATCGTTGTGGTTTACTCTTACGTTTATTCTTCTACTGTCTAGAATGTCTCCGTTATTGTCTAAAAACTCTAGATCAACTTCAACAGATCCAGAGGCAGAGACTTCATAAATGTAACCTTTACAATACCACGTTTTAATAGAGCCGTCTTTTTTCTTTTTTGTTTTTGTCTTTTCATAAAACACTTTACTTATAACTACTGTGGGTCCAGCGTAATATTTTAAGAAGTTAAACTTTACAAATTCATCAATATTTTTTAATTCTTCCCTTCCTTTTTCTCCTAATGCACCAATTTTTCTTAATTCTATTTTATTACTAATATCAGAGTAATTTGCAAATTGATATTTGTTAAACAATCCAATAGTGCTATTAATTAGATTCTTCATAGCTCTTTTATTAATAGATGTATTTGTGAAATTATTCATTGGAAAATAACCAACATTCAGCGTTCCTAATTGTAGAGATCTATCTAAATAATTTTGAACATCTTTATAATTTGCTATATATTTCAGAGAGCTTTCAAATGTTTTGTAAGCTTTTTTATAATCATATTTGTTGGCAGCATTGTTGAAAGTTTTCAAGCCATTTGTATAAAATTCGTCTGCTGCATTCGTGTTATAAGCTTTTAATAGATTGTCAGCCTCACTTCTTTTTTTTTCATAGTTCATTGTGTGCAGCGCAATAAACTTTTTTTGTTTCGATGATAATACAGCAGATAATACAAATAACTTCTTTTGTATTTTATCTAAATTGGCATATGTGATGAATATTTTTTTCATCGGTGCAACAGAATGGAAATCTTTATAAGGTATCGCTTTGGTCTCTAAATCTTTAATATAAGTTGATGCCCAACCATTTACTTTAGATAAAGCCTCTTCAAAAATATCATTAGATTTTTTCCAATTCTTTTTAGCTTTTAGCGACTCTATAGATTTTAAGGTTGCAGTCACAAAATCTTTTTTCTTCAAAGCTCTTTTAGCTTCTCTGTAAGGTTTTCTGAAATTTTGAGCTGTGCTCAATTGAATACAACAGCAAAATAGTAATAGGAGGCTTAGTTTTTTCATCTTTTAAAAATAGAATTAATAAAATATTTATGTATAACGTTGTGGGTTGTAAAAGTGTTAGACTTTCAATTTAAAAGGTAAAAGTATTATTTTACAACTCATTAAAACAATAAATATCATTTCATTTTAATACATAAACACTATAAAATTATTATTCTAAAATATTTATCATGGATATTTTTCCTATTTTAGTATCTAAAGTTGCAGGGTCTTAGGGGAATTAGAAAAAATAATTATTTTATTAAGCTTAACTTACGATTACTAATAAATTACAAACATTTTTAATGTTTGATAAAAAATCATTATGAATACACTCATCAAAAAAATAGTACCACTAGTTTTACTTCTAATTATAGTATCCTGTCAGGATAAAAAAGAGTTGCTACTTTTTAAGACTTACAAGGAATCCGTTCTATTAGAAAAACAAGGAATGCATCAAAAACCCAGAATGAGATTCAAATTATTTCAATCTAAGGTGTTGGATATGAACACCATTTTTAAACCGTTTAATGAAGAGTTGGCTTCTAATTTTTCAGAAAAAGAATACAAGGATTTAAAACCTTTAATCATAGAACAAGATATTCCCTCCATTCAGAACAGTATAAAAGATGGCAAACTTTCCTATGAAAAGTTAACGTTATTTTATTTGTATAGAATTAGAGAGTTTGAGAGTGATTCCACCAAATCATTACATGCTATTATTAGTCTAAATCCTTCAGTTTTAGAGGAGGCTAGAGCTAGAGACATCAATAGAGATGAAAATGATTTTCTTATAGGTATGTCTGTTTACGGTATGCCAATTTTATTAAAAGACAATATCAACACTGAGGGTATGCCAACAACCGCTGGTGCCATTGCTTTATATGAGAATAAGAATACAGATGATGCTTTTATTGTGAAAAGACTAAAAGCTTCAGGCGCTTTAATCCTTGGAAAGACAAATTTAAGTGAGTGGGCTTATTATTTCTGTGATGGCTGTCCCGTTGGGTACAGTGCTGTTGGAGGACAAACCTTAAACCCTTACGGAAGAGCAACGTTTGAATCTGGAGGATCAAGTTCAGGAAGTGGAGCAACGGTAGCAGCAAATTATGCTGTTGCGTCTATTGGAACGGAAACTTCAGGTTCTATAACCTCTCCATCTAGTCAAAATTCTATTGTTGGTTTAAAACCAACTATTGGTATGTTAAGTAGATCTGGTATAGTTCCAATTTCTACTACTTTAGATACACCTGGTCCTATGACAAAAAACATCATCGATAACTATATCGTATTAACAGCTATGTCTGGTTATGATGCCTCAGATTCAAAATCATTTGAATTTGAAGACCAAGATTTTGGTGATATAGAAGATACTTTTAAAGGCAGACGATTTGGAGTTTTTAAAGACTATTTACAAGACTCTATTTATAGATTTAATATTAACAAGATAAAAGAAGCTGGTGCAGAAATTATAGAGATTTCTCCAAACCTAACAGATTTGCCAGGATTTTTATCAGTTCTAAACATAGAAATGAAACATGATTTACCTAATTATCTAAGTAATTACGCTGATAAAAACGTAAAAGTTATTTCTATTGAAGATGTTATTAATTTTAATAATGTAGATACTGTTGTACGAGCTCCATACGGACAGCTACGATTTAAAAACATTGGCAAAGATACTGTAACACTTGTCCAGCTAGAAACGATTAAAAAAACATTAATGACCAATGCTCGAAATTATTTTCAAGCATTGGACCTTATGAGTTTAGACGCTATTTTATCTATCAATAATTCTCATGCTGGGTATTCTGCTGTGGCAGAATACCCAAACTTAACAGTACCTATGGGATATAAATCTACCGGAGAACCTGTTAATTTAACCTTTATTGGCAAACCAAAAGAAGAAGGTAAATTATTACTTCTAGGCTATATTTTTGAACAATTGACAAAACACAGAAAATTGCCAAAAAATTACCAGTAAAATTCACCTTATTAAACGTATTTTTGTCAACCTAAAAGTAGAGAATGAGGACTAAGTCTGTAAAGAAAAATAAGATCAATGTTGTAACACTAGGATGTTCTAAAAATATTTATGATTCTGAAGTCTTAATGGGGCAATTAAAAGCCAATGGTAAAGACGTTGTTCATGAAGACAAGAATGATGAAGGAAATATAGTAGTTATCAATACTTGTGGATTTATTGGAAAAGCAAAAGAGGAATCTGTAGATACTATTTTACATTATGTAGAGAAAAAAATAGCTGGAGATGTAGATAAGGTTTTTGTAACAGGTTGTTTAAGTGAGCGATACAAGCCAGATTTAGAAAAAGAAATTACCGACGTAGATCAATATTTTGGGACACATGATCTGCCAAATCTCTTAAAAGTTTTAGGTGCAGATTACAAACACGAATTGATTGGTGAGCGTTTAACCACCACACCTAAACACTATGCATATTTAAAAATAGCCGAAGGATGTGATAGGCCTTGTTCTTTTTGTGCAATACCACTAATGCGTGGAAAACACAAATCTACACCCATAGAAGAAATTGTAATTGAAGCAGAAAAATTAGCTTCAAAAGGTATTAAAGAAGTCATGTTAATTGCGCAAGACTTGACCTATTATGGATTAGATATTTACAAAAAAAGAGCTTTAGCGTCGTTGTTAGAAGCCTTGGCAAAAGTTGAGGGTATAGAATGGATTCGTATGCATTATGCCTTTCCAACAGGTTTTCCAATGGATGTACTAGAGGTTATGAAAAATGAGCCAAAAGTATGTAACTACTTGGACATCCCCTTACAGCACATCAATACTGCCATTTTAAAATCTATGAAGCGTGGAACTACCCACGAGAAAACAACAGCTCTAATTCATAAATTTAGAGAAGCTGTCCCTACTATGGGAATTAGAACTACTTTAATAGTTGGTTACCCAGGAGAAACAGAAGCACAATTTCAAGAACTAAAAGATTGGGTAGAGGAGATGCGTTTTGAACGCCTTGGTGCTTTTGAATATTCACATGAAGAAAATACTGGTGCGTTTGTTTTAGAAGATGATGTTCCGGCAGATGTAAAGTTTCGTCGTGTAAATGAAATCATGGAAATACAATCTCAGATTTCTTGGGAGATCAATCAAGAAAAGATTGGAAAATTTTTTACTTGTTTATTTGATAGAAAAGAAGGTAATTATTTTTATGGGCGTACAGAATTTGATTCGCCAGATGTAGATAACGATGTATTAGTTGATGCAAGAGAACATTACATTAAAATAGGAGAATTTGTAGCAATTAAAATCCATGAAGCTGGTGATTTTGATTTGTATGGTACTCCAGTAAAATAAAATCCTACTAGTTTATAAAACAACTTATTTATTAATAATTAGTTCCATACATCTCAAAAACAACTACTTATTCCTTATATACACTGTCTTTCGAGCTATGTGTAACTATGTTAATTATTATCTAGTCAACTATTTTAAAATCTTATCAAGCTAGATTGAAATACACTTCTTTGTATTTTAAAGCTATCATAAAAAAGAATGTGTAAGCATATATCCCGATTTCTAGGTATTGACAAGTATACTTTTTTTTCTTATATTTATAAAAAAAAATTGTTAGGAGTCATTCCGTGAAATAAAAAAATTAGTTGCTTTGTGAAGAGCTGCTCAATTTTTTATCCTAAAATTTTAGTGAATAACTGCTCAAACTAATAAAAAATTAGTTTGTCATTACTAATAGACACACCTGTTATCTTAACTATGGATATATCAGGATTGTTTCGTCTCTTTAACAACTGTTAGGGTGGTTTTAAAATAGGATTGATTATGAAGATATTATTTATTATTTCATTTATAACTATTGCATTTTCTTATGCAATACTTTCATCGGCAACAACCATATTGTACAAGAATAGATCAACATCAGACTTGAACTATATTCAACGAAATATTCTATACGGCCGGGCTACTTTTGGTGAACGTTTTTCACTGTTTATGAGAACACTATTGTCAAGTTTTATTTTCCCGTTTATATATATTATTTCGGCTCTTGTTGCTTGGTTTTTTGGCTAAAAAATGACGTTTTATCATTAAAAAAAGTGATTTATAAATATCCTCATAAATAGGTATTGATACCCAGACTTATTTTTCTTATTTTTACATCAACACATTGTTTGTGATATGTTTTGATATTAATTAATACAAATTAGGTTCTTAATAAAAAAAAAGTAATCTTATTTTATAAATGTAATCATTAATAACCATTATTTATTTACAATTAAATAAGAACTAAGACATAAAATACAGTTTTATTAAATTACTTATGTCTGTTACGTCGATTATTTCTTCCAGTTTTGTCTATTAGGGTTGATTTTAAGAAAGCTGAATATAATATCTGTTAATTCAGTTTTTTTTACTTAAATTTTAAATCTGTGAATTCTAAACCTAAAAAAATTGAGTAACAACTAAATGAATCACAAAATACCATATAAATCATACTCTGAATTTAAATGATTAAAATAATTTTAAAACACAGTTTATTAGTAGTTATAGGGGTATTGCTATTTAGTTTTCTTTTTTTACTCTATACTTCTGATGGTAAAGCTCCAGCTTTTAATGTAGGATCAGAATTTTCATACGCTAAAGAGATTTCCCTCAAAAATAATAGCTTTAAAAGAGCTAGATCGTATATTTCACTTAAAGACAGTACAAAGATTGCAATTACCTACCTTCTTCCTGAAAAAGAAAATGTAGCAGGCTATCCTATTGTTTTGTTAGCATCGCCATATACCTCCTCTGTTTTTGTTCCTGAGATGAAATGGTATGAGCGAGCCTTTAGCAAATGGGAAACAGGCTCTTGGGGCCCTGAATACGACTTTATCTCTCAAAAATCAATAAAAACCTATACTTCTAACGGCTATGCCGTTGTATTAATGGATTTGAGAGGTACCGGTTCTTCAACGGGTTTTGCATCACCAGGGGATACTAAATATATTGATGATTTTACAGAAGTTTTTAATTATTTAGAAATGCAACCTTGGTCTAATGGGAAGATTGGAATGGAAGGACAATCCTACTTAGGCTGGACTCAATTTGCTGCCGCATCAACAAAGCATCCGGCTTTAAAGTGTATTGCACCCGGCTTAATTAATGTGGATGCCTACAGTGATAATATCCGCCCTGGAGGAATAAAAAACATCGATTGGATCGAATCATACAGCACTCGATTAAAAAATATCAATAGCAGTTTTTGGAGTACCGATGGAGAGCTGCCAATATTCCCTTCAGTACCGTTGACTGATATGGATGGTGACGGACAGTTTTTAGATGAGATTCCGGAGTTAAAAGAGAATGAACAGCTTGTCCTTATTACCAATTCAATCACTTATAAAGATGGTATAGAAAGACCTAATAATCCTTATATTTCTATGCTCAAAGAGCGTCATAAAAGCATCAGTTTTTCCGATTTAGCAGCTAGTTTTGAGTATATTGATGACACCTTGTATTTCGATGATAGATTAGGTTTTTTTCAAGGAACGAATCCTATTAATTTGATTGCTGAACTTAAAAAAACTAAAATCCCTGTGCTATTTATTGGAGGTTTTTTTGATTATTTTGAGGGTATACCTCAGTTGTATAGCTCCTTAAAAAACACAAACCCTTCTTTTCTTTTCATGGGACCTAGGTTTCACATTCCAGCAGATATTCCTGCTTCTTATAAAGAATTATTTGGATATAAGAATTCGTATTCTGATGCTCAATTTATTCACACACTTCGTTTTTTAGACCATTACCTGAAAGATATCGATAATGGATTTGAAAAAGAATTACCTGTAAAAATATACACTCCTTTTGAAGGATGGAATAATTTTTCAACCTGGCCTATAGAAGAAGCGCTACCTACCAAGTTTTACTTAACTAAAGATGTATTAACTGAGGTAAGTGAAAAGAGTCTAGATACGCTTCAATACAATGTAGACTTTACCCATAGAGCAAGCTACGGCGAGCACGCATTAAATCCTAACAACGCACTGTTCGTTATGAATGATGTATTGGAGCGAAGCGCTCAAGACAATACGTGTTTGGTTTTTGAGACAGCACCATTAAATGTAGAAAAAATTCTTACGGGGTATCCAATTATAAACCTTAATATTTCATCAAATCGTTCTAATGCAGATGTATATGTTTATCTCACGGATGTTGCTCCTGATGGTAAAGCCTATTACATTGCAGAAGCACAACTTCGTGCTGGCTGGCATCGTCTTGCAGATAACGACGAATTGGTTGATGGTGCTTTTGATGTAGAACCAGAATTGCCCTGGCAATCATACAAAAGAGATCATTATGATCCTGAGCCTTTTAAGAATGGCACTTATCAAAAACTAAAATTTAATCTAAAACCTCATTCTTGGAAATTTAAAAAAGGACATAAAATTAGAATATCCATTGCCGGAGCAGACAAAGATAACTTTGAATTTAATCCGGATTTATGCCCTGAGAACACTTTTGATTCTTGTATGAACACAGATTTATACATTGTTACAGGCGGCACCGATGGATCTTTTATTGAACTTCCTATTATGGAAGTAAAATAGATACAACTAAATTTATTTAACAAGAGATTTACTACTCCTATTATATCAAGTAAAAAAAACTATGAAACTATCAATGAATCATCAGAAGTTAACCAATTTTGTCATTATTGTTTCAACTATGTTGTGCGTGATGTCTTGTTCTTCTACTAAGAATAAAACTATTATTTGGGTACATAGTATGAAATCAGAATGTTCTTCAAGCGCAGGAATCAAGCAATGTTTATTGATTCATAGAGAAGATTCATTAGACAATCCTAATTGGGAGTTATTTTATTCACCCATCGATGATTTTAATTTTGAAACGGGTTATTTTCAGAAAATCGAAATTCTAGAAGAATCTATAGACAAAAGTAGTATCCCAGCTGATGCTTCTTCAAGACGCTACTCGTTAATAAAAACATTGGATAAGCAGATTGATAGAAGCTATCTCTTAAACGATACTTGGGTACCCATCCGAATCTTTGGAAATCCTGTAAATAAGAAAATTTCAATGCCTCGCATGGAATTAAACATGTCTAAGGTGCAAGTTTTTGGGTCAAATGGTTGTAATAATTATAGAGGAAAAATTATAATATTTACATCCACTCATATCCAATTTTCAAATATTGGAACTACTAAAAAAATGTGTCTAGATATGAACAGTTCAAATAGCTATGATATCGCACTAAAAAAAACTAGGTACTATAAATTAGGAAATCTTGAACTGACTTTCTTAGATGATTCTGGAAATGAAACAGTAAGTTTCAAGAAGGTAGATTAAAAATAAAACAGGCTAGCTCCAATAGCTATAAATTCAAGAAGTATTACCGCACTCTATTAATTTTTTATAAAAATCAAAAAAAAGGAAGATAAAACACCCATAATCAGTAAGTTGGTTTCCTTATTTTTTTCCTTATTTTTTTCCTTGTTTTTTTTCTTAGATTTGTACTTAATTTTTAAATTATTTAAAATGAAAAAAATAGTAAGCACAAGTATTTTAGTAGGGCTACTTATCATAGTTGGTTGTAAAAATAAAGAGCAAAAGGTAGTTAAAACTCCAGATGCTAAAACTCTTATGTCTGAATCTTCAGAAAGTTTTATTGGGTTTTGGAATTCAGGTGATGCTCTAGCTGCTGCTGCTGAGTTTACTGATGATGCTGTAAGAGTGATTTCAAATTCCTTGGAGCCGATAGTAGGAGGTGAAGCAATAAAAGAATCATTTGTAGCTACTTTTTCAGAAGATAGCGACTTTAAAAACAGTAATATTAGTGTTACTATTTCAGAAACACGTTTATTGTCTGATGAGATATTAATAGGTGCCGGAACTTTTAAAATTTCAGATGCTAACAATGTAACTTTAGAAAGTGGTAAGTGGGGTAATGTATATCGATATAAAGATGGTAAGGTAAAGTTTTTGTTAGAATCTGCTCATAGAGATTTTAAGGAAACAGACTCACTTGCAAATAACGTGGTTACTCTTGAAAAATCTATTGTTTCTAAAGAGCCTCATTTTGAGAAAATAGAAGCTTCTGTAGCAGGATATATTAAATACTTTAACGAAAAAAACGCCGATGGTTTGTCAATGCTATTTACAGAAAATGCATTTCAAAATGTTAGTTCTAAAGAAGGTATAGTAGTGGGGCGTGAAAATATTAAAACGACTGAAGTATTTGCAGATGGTCAGGTATTGAACGCTACTATTCTAGGGTATAAATATCTTGGTGATTCATTAGCAATCGCCTATGGTAGCTGGACTCAGTTAGATACAACTACCAACACAATGGCTAGAGGCAGCTGGGGTAATGTTTTTAAAATTGATGGAGATACAGCATACCTTGTAATGGAATCTGCAGGGGTATCTCAATAAAAAATAAGTTTTATTTAAAAGTCCATCTTCAAAAAAGATGGGCTTTTTTTATGCCTTATTCAAAAAAGTAAACAACAAGCCTTTTCTTCATCAGACCACTTATTTATCAAATCTTATTTATAAAATACGTCTAGATTTTTTATTCGGTTTGTATTAACTAAATTGGTTGTTTAAAAAAATAGTTGATTCAACTATGAATAAATTGAATTTTATTAAAATAAGCATCAAACAATGATAAAATTATTCCAACAACAGACAGCATTCAACAAAAGTAATAACATAAAACTGCCTATTCTATTGGTTATTTGCCTACTTATGCTACCAATAGATTCGAATGCTCAAAAAAGAAAAAAGAAAAAATCAAAACCTAGTATAGAATTAAGAGACTCTTTATTTCATGGTTTAAAATGGCGTAACATAGGTCCGTTTAGAGGAGGTAGGAGTGTGGCTTCTACTGGAGTAACAGATAAGCCTCATACCTACTATATGGGTTCTACAGGTGGTGGAGTTTTTAAAACTACAGATGATGGAATCACATGGAAAAATATATCCGATAATTTTTTTAAAACTGGTTCCGTTGGTGCTATTGCTGTGTCTGAGAGTGATACAAATATTGTTGTTGTTGGAATGGGAGAACATGCTGCTCGTGGTGTAATGACTTCTATGGGAGACGGTGTATACAAATCTATGGATGCTGGAAAAACATGGATGCATATAGGATTAGAGAAAACTCGTCATATTTCTGATGTTGTCATACATCCAACAAACCCAAATATCATATATATAACAGCGCAAGGAGCACAATATGCACCCTCAAAAGAGCGAGGAATTTATAGAACTTCGGATGGTGGAAAAACATGGAAACACATACTGTCTGTAAATAGTACCACAGGAGCTTCTTCTTTGTCTATGGACATGAACAATCCCCGTATTTTATATGCTTCAATGTGGCAACATCAAAGGTATCCTTGGTATATGGAATCTGGTGGTGAAAATTCAGGATTGTATCAGTCTAATGATGGGGGAGACACATGGCAAAAAATGACAAAAGGATTGCCTAAATCTTTTGGGAAATCAGGTATTTCTGTTTCTAGAGCCAATCCAAATAGAGTGTTTGCAGTTATTGAAGCTGAAAAAGAAAAAGGGGGTGTATACCGATCAGATAATGCTGGAAAAACGTGGAAACAAGTCAATAAAAATCGTGTTAATATTGCTCGTTCTTGGTATTATATGGAAATTTTTGCTGACCCACAAAATGAGAACGTAGTATATGTTTTAAATGCTCCGGTCATGAAATCTATTGATGGTGGTAAGAGTTTTTTTAATATTCCTGTTCCTCATGGAGACAATCATCATTTATGGATCAATCCAAAAGACAATACCAACCTTATTAACTCTAATGACGGAGGTGCTAATATTTCATTTAATGGAGGGAAAAGTTGGAGCACGCAACAAAACCAAGTTACCTCTCAATTTTATCGAGTTATAACAGATAACCTAGTACCGTATAATGTATATGGTGGGCAGCAAGACAACTCTGCAATTGCTATTGCAAGCAGAACAAATGACGGAGGAATAGATTGGAAAGATTGGTATTCTGTAGCAGGTGGTGAAAGTGCTTTCATTGCATTTGACCCTAACAATCCAGAAATTGTATACGGAGGTACCTATCAAGGAAATATCAGTAAATGGACCAAGACTTCTAGAGAACAAAAATCAATTAAAGAATATCCAGAATTAGGCTTAAGTATTGCACCAAAAGACGCGAAATACCGGTATAACTGGAATGCACCTATTATAAGTTCTCCACACAATAGAACTACCATATATCATGCTGGTAATGTTGTGTTTAAAACAACAGATGAAGGAATAAACTGGACAAAGATAAGTCCAGATCTTACAAAGAATGAAACCAACAAACACGGTCCAGGCGGAGGTCCCTATACAAATGAAGCAGCTGGAGGTGAAAATTACAATACTATTACGGCACTCGTAGCATCAGAACATGAAGAAGGTGTTTTATATGCTGGAAGTGATGATGGCCTTGTTCATATTACCAGAAATGGTGGTCAAACCTGGGAGAATATCACACCAAAAGGAATTAAAGATGGTATTGTAAATAGCATTGATGTTTCTTCACATAACCCAGCAACAGCCTATATTGTGATGATGCGCTACAAATCTATGGACTTAAGCTCGTATATTTTTATGACAAACGATTATGGGCAATCATGGACAAAAATTGTTAATGGTTTAGAAGACTCGAACGGATTTGCTAGAGTTGTTAGATCCGATAAAAAAAGAAAAGGCCTATTGTATGCAGGAACAGAAACTGGTTTGTATGTTTCTAATGATACTGGAGCGCATTGGCAACGGTTAAAATTAAACTTACCCATTGTTCCTATTAATGATTTAATTATTCAAGATAATGATTTGGTGGCAGCGACTTCTGGTCGTGGGTTCTGGATTTTAGATGATCTAGGACTGCTACAAACGATGACTGCAAACGAATCATCTTTTAAACTATTTAAACCAAAAGACACCTATCGTATTTTTGGTGGTACCTCTAAAGCCAGAGGACAAGGTAAAAACCCCAAAAGCGGTGTTACTTTTGATTATTATCTGGATAGGGCAGCAGATTCCTTAGAGTTAAAATTAGAGGTTTTACAAAACTTAAAAGTAATACGTACGTACACTAACAAAAAACCAAAAAGTTTCAAATCTTGGCCTGGAGGACCTTCCAAACCAGAAATTTTGCCTTCAACAAAAGGGTATCATCGTTTTACGTGGGATTTTAAAAGAGAATCCTTACCTGCTATTAACAAAGTGTTTGTTTTTGGTGGACTTTCTGGCTCTAGTGTTGCTCCAGGAGACTATACGCTTAGATTAACCTTAGAAGAAGAACGTATAGAAACAGCTATTTCAATACTTCCAAACCCTGCTATTAATTCAACTATTGAAGATTTTACAGCGCAACAAAAAATGCTAGTAACAATAGAAAATACCTTACAAGATATACATACATTTGTCAATCAAATGCGGTCTGCCAAGAATCAGCTTACTCGCTATGCGAAGCTTTTAAAAAATGATAAGCAGATGAGCCCTTTGCTAGAAAAAGGAGCAGCTTTAACAAAACGTATTAATAGTTGGGAAGAAAATTTAATTCAAGCCAAACAGAAAACATTTCAAGATGTTATTAATTTCAATAATAAGTTAAATGCACAATTGATTCAGTTAAAAAGTTATGTAGATCAGGCAAATCCAAAGATTACCTCGGGAGCTAAAGAACGATTTGCTGATTTAATGAAAGATTGGCAAGTATATGTAAATGAACGTAATACTATTATAAATAAAGAAATGAATGCTTATAATGTATTGTATAAATCCTTAGATATACCAGCACTTATTATTGATGAACAAAAGTAAATTTTGCTAGCAGATAAAAACAAAAAAAACACTTTTTAACTTCCAATAGACTTAATTATTAGTATGAAAAGACATATATTATTTTTAGTTATCCCCTTCCTATTTTTACAAAGTTGTACTAATGAAAGTAGCGATACAAACACAGAAGATACTACTACCACTTCTTGCTATTCAAATCTAAATGCACAGACAATTTCGCATGATGGAGAAAATAGAGACTATATCTTATATGTTCCAAGCTCATATGATGGTTTATCTCCTGTTCCTTTAATGATGAATTTTCATGGCTATGGTGGCACAGCTAGTGAATTTATAAACGATGCAGACATGCGCGCTGTTGCAGATGCTAATGAATTTATTTTAGTGTACCCGCAAGGCAGTTGCTTAGAGGGTTCACCTCATTGGAATCCTTGCTTATCAGATGAAGACAACAAAAGTAGTGTAGATGATTTAGGATTTGTTGAGGCGCTAGTCAATGAAATTTCTTCACAGTATAATCTAGATATAGAAAGAATTTATGCAGCTGGATTTTCTAATGGAGGCATGATGGCTTATGGTTTGGCTAATTATAAAAGTGATTTAGTTGCTGCAGTTTCATCAGTTTCTGGTGTAATGTTAACATGTGCCGGAGCTATTAGTCATCCAATACCTGTTCTTCATCTGCATGGAACTTCAGATAGTGTTATCCCTTATGAGGGAAATAGCCTTTTTCTTTCAGCACAAAATGTCCTAGATTCTTGGATTGATTTCAATAATACAACTACTACCGCAACCATTAATTCTGAAACGATTGATGGTAGGACTGTAGAACATTATATATATGATGAAGGAGATAATAATGTTTCTGTAGAACACTACAAGTATATTGGTGGTAATCATACTTGGTTTAGGACAACATATCAAGGCAATACGACAGCTCAATTAATTTGGAATTTTGTCTCTAGATATGATATTAATGGATTAAGATAGAGCATAAAAAAAACACAAAAAAACACTCCTATGAAATTAACGATTATATTGTTAACAATACTTTTTACGAGCATGACTATGAATGCTCAATTCGAAATAAATAATAAATTTTATGTAAGTAGCGAATTAAATATTGGAAATCATTTAGGATTCGATTTGAATTTTAATGTGATTACTAAAAAAAATTACTCATTTAAAGTTGGGTATACTGGTAATTTAAAGACTTCTTCAAAACCAGATGATTTTACCTCTTCAAATGATCGACTCTTAATTTTTAGACCATTTGATTATTTTAATAGTTTTCAAGTAGGTCTAGGAAAAATCTATGACCTACATAAAAACGGCAATGTGAGATTAAATTTATCTTTCGGCTTAGCTTTCACAACTGTAAAAAGATCTGAGAATTGGCAATTTAACGCTGAACCTTTTTCATCTGAGGGGTTCTATTCATGGGACACCAAAAAAAACGAAACAGTTAGCTTCATTATCAACCCTAAAATAGAAATACCCTTGAGAAGTGTTTTCGGAATTACAATTTCTCCTATGGTGCAACTAAATAAGCAAAGAACTTATGTAGGGGTCGGAATTGGGGCTATGATAGGATTGTTAAGAGATAGAATAAATTTAAAAAAAATTCATGGTAATTAGTATGTCTGTACTATGTTTATAAAGCTTGTCTAAAAAATAACTAAACTATCTAAAATAGAATTGTAAAATCAAATAGGTTGGTTACTTTCGAATGGGAAAATCATTGAAAAAGAAAGACCATATCTACCCCCATTTCACTTTTTTTTTAATGCCCTAGCTTCACACAACCAGATACCAATAGTAGGTAAGCACCAAATAAAAAAACAATCAATACAGACTAGATTCATTAGAATTGATATAGCCTTTACTTTGGCAGTTGTTATTAGATGGTATAAATCTACGGACTCTTAGAATGAACAATGCAAAAGAGTACAAATTTTTAATAAAAGCAACCAAAAACATCAAACAATCATGAATAAAAAAGGCATTCTATCTATTTTTCTTTTACTGCTGTTAGCGTGTACAGACAACGACTCTGATTGTTATGATGTTTCTTGTACTTTAGATTTTAGAACTATAATGCTTAGTATTCATGACACAGATGCAACTCCAGTAGCGTTAGATAGCTTTGAAATAACAGCAATCGCCTCTGGTATAGATATCACCCGAGTTTTACCAGACTATGAATTTGAAGAAATGCAGCTAGAAGGTGTGTATCCTTTGTTTGGTGATGAATTTACCGCCATCTACGAAAATACTGAAATCGACATAAACTTTAAAGGAATTATTAATAATGAAGTTGTTGTGAGCGAAAACTATAGGGTAGGGGCAGATTGTTGTCACATCTATTTTGTTGAAGGAAATAGAGATATCATTATTGATTAAGTAGATTTTACACCACTGGTAACAACCTTTTACCATAACCATTCTTAAGCAAACCCGTTATACAAGAATTTTTCCTTACAAAATCCCTATTTATAGGGATTGACAAGCTCATTTTTTTTCTGTATGTTTAAATAAAAATTAAAATAAACGACACCCCAACACTAAAACGTTTAGTATTAGATGCTTACATATTTTTTTCTTGCAAGCAACAAGTTACAACTCTTATAGTAATAGGAGTTGTCTGTTGGTTAGGTGTCTTATAAATAAAAAAATAACACAACTTAAAAAAGGAACAAAAGCTCCTGTTATCCGGAAGCAGACACCTGTAAACAGGACCTTTATTCCGCATATAAGGAGTTCTCTGCCATTTCACGAACTACTCTTGGAAAAGAATAAAATATGAATAAAAGACCAAGAATAGAATTACATTTAACACAAACTGACATGGTTCTTGAGATACTTGGTTGGGTTGCAATTGTCGGAATATGGACTCTGACTTTAATAAATTATTTTGAATTGCCAGAAATAATTCCAACGCATTACAACGGAGCTGGAAAAGCTGATGGATTTGGAAATAAAGCTAATATTTTGACTTTACCAATTGTATCAACGATATTATTCGTTGGAATGACAATTCTGAATAAATATCCGCACGTTTTTAATTATCAAAGTGAAATAACAGATGAAAATGCATTGCATCAATATACAAATGCAACTCGACTAATAAGGTTTTTGAAATTAACAATTGTAATAATTTTTGGCCTAATAGTTTTTAGAACGATTCAGAATGTAAGCGGAAATGCAGATGGACTTGGAACTTGGTTTTTGCCTTTAACATTAGGAATGGTTTTTATTCCAATAATATATTTTTTAATTAGTGCAAATAAGGAAAAAAAAACAGCTGAATAAACACTGGCTACAACATCGTGTATAATTAATGGCTAGTTCTCGCCTACTTACGAAAATCCTCGCGGATTTTCTAATCGGTTTTTATTTGCTAAATTAGGTGCTTAAACACGCCACTAATCATACACAAACACGTTAGCTACAATTTAAAACTCAAGATTAAATGAATAAATTTATAGTACTATTATTAACCATTCTATTTAGCATATCCTCTTGCGTAACAAAAGAAAATAAGAATACCGAAATTGCATCAGACCTTCCTAGGAATAGCACTATTGAAAATAGCCTTATAACAAATAAATCCAAAAAAGATACTGTTGCGACAATAGAAAAAAGAAAATTCACTATTCCAAACTCAGAGGTGTTTCCTTTAAAATCAAAACACACAAAAAAAGAATATGACATATACGTAAAGTTACCCAGTGGTTATTCTCAATCTAAAAAGCAATATCCAATTCTAGTTCTTACAGATGCAGGATATGCTTTCCCTCTTGTATCCAGCATTTATAGGAGATTAAAATTTTCAAATAAAATAGATGAGTTAATTATTATTGGAATATCGTATGCTAAGGGAGAATATTTTGGAATAACAAGAACTCGTGATTATACACCCACTTTTTCCAAAAATGAACCGAATGGGTATTCTAAAGAAGCGCGATTAAGCTCTGGACAAGCAGATAACTTCATAATGTTCATGAAAAATGAACTTATTCCTTATTTAGATAATAATTACAAAGTTGATTTAACTAAAAAAGCTTTTGCGGGTCATTCATTTGGAGGATTGTTGGCTAACTATATGGTGATTAGTCACCCAAATACTTTCGATTACTATATGTCGGGTAGTCCGTCACTTTGGTATCATAATAAATCAATTTTTGAAATCGAAAAAAAATACGCAGAAAATAATTCTGATTTAAAAGCCAATCTATATATGGGAATTGGAGCTTTAGAAAATGTATCTGATGGGTTTCAAATGGTGTCGGATATGAATACTCTAGAAGAAAGATTAAAATCTAGAACATATAAAAATCTGAATATAAATAGCATGATTTTTACTAATGAAGACCATGAAACTGTTTATCCAACATTTATCACTCAAGGGTTATTATGGGCTTTTAGGAAAGAAAAACTGTAGCTAACACCGTATATAATTTATTGCTTGATTATAGATTACTTACGAAAGTCCCCGCAGATTTTCTATTGGGTTTCTATTTACTAAATTAGTTGCTTAAAACACGCAACAAACCATATACAACAACGTTAGCGGTCATACAAAAACTCCAATAAGAGTGTAAAATGCAAATTCGAATAAAATTATAAAAATTCAAACACAAATATGGTTACTTCAAACTTCATCTTGTCTGCTTCACTTACTTTTCCAAGAAATATAAAAACAACATATCCTACATTTGCTTAATAACAAAATTAAATGGATAAAAAAATGAAGAATAAATTTAGAACAATGACAAAAAATATTTTTGTGTTATTAATTTTAACGGTACTACTATTTGGTTGTAGTAGTGATGATACAACTAAATCAGATGATTCAGGTTCCTGCTATTCAAACTCTAATGCACAGACAATAGTGCATGATGGAATCAGCAGAGAATATGTGTTGTATATTCCCAACTCATATAATGGTACATCTGCAGTTCCTGTCTTGTTTAATTTTCACGGTTTTGGAGGTAGTGCCAGTGATTATATGCAAGAAGCAGATATGCGCTCATTGGCAGAAGCTGAAACTTTTATTTTAATCTATCCTCAAGGTAGTTGTTTAGATGGTTTATCTCATTGGAATGCTTGTCCATTAGGAGAAGACAATAAAAGTAATGCTGATGATTTTGGATTTGTTGAATCCATGATAACTGAAATCTCATCTCAGTATAATGTAGATATGGAGAGAATTTATGCTGCTGGATACTCAAACGGAGGAATGATGGCGTATGGACTTGCGAACTATAAAAGTGATTTAATTGCCGCGGTAGCATCTGTTTCGGGTGTTATGTTAAATTGTACTGGACCTACAAGTCATCCAATGCCTGTAGTGCATCTTCACGGAACTTCTGATGGCGTTCTCCCCTATAATGGGAGTAGTGACTATAACTCTGCCCAAAGCACGTTGGACCATTGGATTAATTTTAATAATACAGTTTTAACCCCAACCGTAACAAGTGACAACAATATTGAACATTATGTTTATGATCAAGGAGATAGCTCAGTTTCTGTTGAGCATTACAAATATATTGGTGGAGACCATGTTTGGTTTAGCGCAACTTTTCAAGGTCAGAATACATCTGAATTGGTTTGGAATTTTGTATCACGATATGACATAAATGGATTGAGATAAAGAAAAAAAGTGGATAACAAAGAACTGAGGGATTTTTTGTCCCCTTACTTTCTTGATGATTAGGATTCATATTTCACTTATAAAAATATTGATTTAACAACATTGCCTCAAATATTTGAGTTTGGAAATTGAAGACAAAGCAATGAGATTAAGGTAATCAGAATAAACACATTAAAAAAAAACTATAAGCAATAGCATTCCTACATGATGCTATAGCTTGTAGTTAAAAGGTTTATAAACAATGTTTTTAAAAGCTTATAAAATACATATCATTAGTACAGTTGCTGCCATAGGAATTTCATGCTTGTATAATTTCGTTTTCTTATTTAATCTCTACGGACTGTTACAAACTACCTCATTTATCGAATTCACCACAGATGAAAACATCAAATTCATGCATGCTTTGGCATGGATTTTTAGTGATTTTGTTGTTGTTTATTGTGTAATCCTTTTCAACTACTCATGGAAAGACAGTTTTATCAGAAGAAATTTTAAAGGATGGAATAAACAATTTGTAAACATTACCACCAACATTTTTCTTTATCTTCTTCTTTCCCTTTTAGCTTATATTCTATTTAGATCTCTTCCTCATAATGTCGAAGTATATTCGATAGTCTCTTTTCTGGAGAAATTCATTTTTGCTGAAATTCCTGCGCTAATTATAGCATACTTACTCTTAGCAAATAAAAATGCACAACGGAATAAAGAGGTTATGGTACAATTGCAGATTGAAAACAAAAAAGCTGAACTTCAAGGTCTTAAAGAACAAATCAGCCCTCATTTTCTTTTCAACACTCTTAATACCTTGATTTCGGTAATAAGAACAGAAGAGAAATCAGAAAGTATTGACTTTGTTGAAAACCTTTCCTCTGTATATCGCTATATTTTGGACAACCAATCTCTTGATACCGTAAAATTAGGAGATGAACTTTCGTTTCTAAAGTCATACCTTTATCTTCTGAAGAAACGTTTTGGCGGTGATTTAAAAATTAACATTAATATAAGTTCAGAAATTGAAAACAATTCCGTTCCACCTTTTGCCTTACAAATGCTGATTGAAAACGCTATAAAGCATAATATCCTTACGGATAATCATCCTTTAGAAATCAAGATTAAACAAATTGGTACGCACATTCGTGTGGAGAATAATCTTAATCCGAAAATAGTTACAGAAAGTCTTGGAATTGGTTTAGTCAATCTCAACAAAAGATTTCAGTTAATTGCTGGCAAAGAAATTAATATCACTAAAAGCGATCTTTCTTTTTCAGTTTCAATTCCGTTTATATCACAATGAGAGTAATAATAGTAGAAGACGAGAAAAGCGCCATAAAAAACATGGTTGCGCTGTTGCAAGAAATAGATCCGAATATAACGGTTATTGCCAGCCTTCAAACCATTAGTGAAGCAACAAAGTGGATTACAAATAACCCTTCGCCAGAATTGGCTTTTTTTGATATACAACTTGCCGATGGTCTTTCCTTTGAAATTTTTAAAAAAACGTTAGTAGAATTTCCTATAATCTTCACTACAGCCTATAATGAATATGCCCTTAGAGCTTTTAAAGTGAATAGCATTGACTATTTGCTCAAACCAATTAAAAAACAAGAACTTGTATTTGCAATCAACAAGTATAAAAAAATAAATGAAGATCTTGTTTTGAAAAATGAAAACTTCATTGCCATCATGAAGACACTGAATATTGAAATTAAACAATCGTATAAAAAAACAATATTAGTAAAAAAGTTTGACGGCCTAATTCCTATTCAAACTTCGAGCTTCGCTTACTTCATTATTGAAAATGGAATTGTTTATGGATATAGCTATGATAAAGAAAAATTTGTGATAGATGAAACACTTGATCAATTAGAACGGCAATTGTCATCGTCTGATTTTTTCAGAGCAAACCGACAGTTTATTGTTTCACGAAATTCAATAAAAGAAGCTCAAAATTATTTCAATAAAGGATTTTCTCTTAAACTTAATCCTTCTCAGAATGAAATTATATTAATTAGCAAGGCAAAGGTTTCATTATTTAAAGACTGGTTGGGGCAATAGGTTAGCAGCAAAGAATAATGGATTGGCACAATAGAAGAAATGCACAGCACGAACCGCTAACACCGTATAAAATTAATTGCTAGTAATCGCTTACTTGTGAATTCCTTCGGAATCCACAAACGTTCGGTTTATTTTTGTAAATTAGTGGCTTAATCCGCACAACTAATCTTATACAACACGTTGCCAGTAATTTAAGAAAATCCGTAAATAAATTTAAAAATCTGTCATATTTCGAAGACTCTTGTCACTAAATAAGTAGAGAGTAATAATGAAAGACATAAAAAGCAATGACAGAAACATATGAACAGCTACTTGAGAATAATAAAGAGAAAATTTATAGAATTTGTAAAATTTACGCAGTTTCCCCTTTAGAACCTCAAGACCTTTTCCAAGAAGTAATCTTTGCAATTTG
>Ga0209092_10000633_pt1 | contig 35177 bp, 20 predicted proteins | sample FraStrMetagenome_FD_187446 | JGI IMG/M metagenome (GOLD analysis project Ga0209092, IMG submission 187446) | Marine eukaryotic phytoplankton communities from Arctic Ocean - Fram Strait ARC3M Metagenome (SPAdes) (version 2) | ecosystem: Environmental > Aquatic > Marine > Oceanic | place: Fram...
TAAGTTCATTATCTTTGCCGTGAAAAAAGTTTAGAAACGATGTTGCTACGTCCAAAACTTGTTATGCAATATGAGCACGTAGCAATTGTACGGTTCAAATATAGCTATGTCCGCGCCAAAATGAACATTATGAAAATCAGTATTATGTAGTTTCTACTTATTCAATAGGAGAGCACTAGAAGATGGAGACCAAAAGCACGGATACCAAATTCCCGCTAATTAATCAGAGAATATATTTGTGAGCCATTTTTCTGTAAGTTTTGTTCAATATTTCCACAAATCAATTGATGCAGAATAGGAACGTTTGAAACACCAAGAAGCATGAAGATTGAAACACCTCAAATTTTGTGGCATGCTACAGAAAATGGCAAGAATGCGCCTCTTCTTTCACTCTCAATATTACAGCAGCAATGCAAAAATAATGCATTTCAAAACTTGACCAAAAATGGTCAACACATTATGGCAACTTCTGGTAACACGACAGAGGTTAATTTGTGGAAAGTCACTCTTGATTCAACTTCTTCTTCCACTGCGTCAATGAACTCTTCCGCAGTGGCACCAGCATCTTCCTTACAAGAAGGTTCTTTGATGGAACCACAGCACTTACTATCTCTCACTCGTAATCAACGAAGTACCAATGCTGTAGCGTTTTCACCTAATGGGGAAACTTTAGCAACAGCAGGTGATGGAGGTTCTATATTGTTATATTCTATCCAAACGTCTTCTGATCAAAAGGACTGCAAAAATATTGATTGGTGGTTTCATTTGGAAAAAGAATCAGATCTACATTGTCATATTCTGAAGTCCAGTCCCTCAGAAGATGTTATGGATTTACAATGGGGAAAAAATTCCAAACGATTTGTAGTGGGATGTCTAGATCATGAAATTCTTGTTTATGAAAAAGTGGTATCATCATCTTCAACCCCTTCCAGTGATGCCAATGTTAACAATTCCAATGCCTTAGATTGGAAATGCATTTGGAGAAAAAGAGACCATTTGAGTTATGTTCAAGGAGTTGCATGGGATCCATTGGGAAATTATTTGGCAAGTCAGGGAAGTGATAGAACCATCAAGGTGTATTCTAGAAAAATCAAATCGAGAAAGTCAAACACTGAAAAAGCACAAAATGCACAGATGACACCAAATTATGATGGTAAATTTGACATGGGCAAACCAAAAACCATAAAGTATTATCAAATTAAGGAGGATGATAACAAAAACTCCACTCCATCCAAAACTAACGGAGCAACTAGTACGCCTTCTAAAAGGAACAACTTATTCGCAGATGAATCAACCGTGGAGTCATTTTTTCGACGTTTGTCGTGGACACCTGATGGAGCTTTTCTAATTGCCCCAACGGCATTATGGCATACTAATTTTAACTCGTTGAACAATATGAAAATGGAAGATGACCTGAAGCAAGTATCCTCGCCTCCATCCTTTGCTACGTGCCTGTTCGCTCGACATCGTTTTGACAAACCAGCTGTTGTTCTAAGTGGTTTGGACAAGGTAAGTTTATCGCCAATTCTGGAGAGTGTTCCACTTTTACTAGTATTTCTAGATTTTTCTCATAATGCTTTTTTACAACGCAGCCCTCTATTGCAGTAAAAGCCAATCCCATCCCATTTGCAATTCCAAACAAAAATACTCAAACACAATTCAACCTTTCCTATCGAACTATTTTTGCTGTATTAACTATTGATACAGTATTAATTTATGATACCTATCATTTTACACCATTGGCCGTGGCACAAGGATTGCATTATGCTGGATTGACAGATTGCGAATGGACACGAGATGGAAGACATTTGATAGTTTCTAGTAGTGATGGTTATATTTCTATCCTATCATTTGAAGATGGAGAGCTTGGAGAGGTTTATAAGGATGTAAGAGACAGCAACAGTGTTGCTGCCATTAAAGAAGAAGAAAAAAATGAGATTAAACAATCTATTGGCAAAAAAGAATTAAAACCAATTGAGCAAAATACACCAGTACCAGAAATGAAAATGATGGTTGTGAAGAAGAAGACGAAAGAAAAGAAGAGAGCCCTCTTGACCCCAGGTATTGTTGACGTTACAAAAGAGGTTCACAAGGAGAAAAAAATTGTTACTTCAAAAGAAACTCCAGAAATCAATGTTTTACAGGTGAAGAAAAAGGACAAAAAAAGAATTTCTGTGACGACAGTTGTAGAACATTTAGAAGCAGCAAAAATTCAAAAAGAAACTAAATCAAATCTTGATCCCAAAAAAACCAAGAAAAGACGCATCCAAGTCACCAATTTAAGCGCATTATAAGTATATTTTAATCATATTCATTTTAGGATATAGCATCAATACAAATTTTGAAGCTTGTGGTTCATACAAATGAATAATGTTGAGAGGCTGAGAATTACTTCAAAGATTATGATTTTATTTAGGATAGGTATTATGCACTCAAGCCGATATTTTATTGATGGTTTGTTAGCGACATAACTAAATACCATAGCTTCCTATTATATCGATTAATTTGAGATCAATAATAAATCTAGAAATCAAATGAAATTTCCCATTGATGCATAACAGAAACATTTGGCTTCTTAATCACAAGCAGCATTTGTTGCGGGTCATAAGTATGCACAAGATCTTGTCCCTCTACAGTGATCTTAGAAGGGGTTCGCTCCAATCCTAAAATGACAATTCTTTCCACCATTCCTCGTGTTTCGTCATTATTCCACTCTGGATTTCCAGTTGAAACATTATTTTTTAACAATTTAGATTCAGCTAAGTCTGCACTAAAAGAAGATAAAGTGTATTCTCCAATTTCGTAGGAGAAGGAATTCTCGTCGTCATTGTACAATATACCATTGGCACTCTGGTTGGCATCCAATGCAATGTATAGAGTGTAGGGGTCTACAAACATAAGAGGTACACTTCTACGAAGACGAACTTTACGAGAAATAATAGAACCTCCTCTTTGATAAACTGGAATTTTATCCAATGGTGCCTCAACGCTCAAGTTCAGCACATCTGTAGTAGGAGAGTGTGCCACACGTTCCATTGTGTCAACGTCATACCAATAAGAAGATTGGGGAAAAGCAACTTCAGTAGATGTCTGGCCTGGAGAAGTAATTGGTTTAATGAGTAGATCAGATCCAATTAAGTATTGATCATCTATACTAATAATCTCTTTAACTGTTGGAAATTCCATCCACATTGGTCTCATGATGGGCATGCCAGTTGTACTTGCAACCCAAAAAGTTGTATACCAATATGGAATCAAGGCGTATCTTGCCATAGCTGCTTTTCTAAGGTGCTGCAATGTTTCCTCTCCAAACACCCATGGCTCTCTTCGTTTCGAGTCATGGTGTGCGTGGCCTCTGAAAAAAGGTTGATATCTAGAGATATGAAACGTATTCAAAACAATGATTGTAGATATTGAAGCACCCGAGATGAGTTACAGGGAATCATATAACAAAAATTGGATGAGAAAATAAGAAAAACTTACGCTCCCGCTTGATTCCATCGGACCATTAATTGAGCATCGGGATTACCAAAAAATCCACCAACATCAGCACCAACGAAAGGTAATCCAGCAATATTTAAAGATAAAAGCATGGGCGCTGCAATCACGAGATGCGACCATTCAGCAGTATTATCACCTGTCCAGCTATAATAAATTACGCATCAGATAGGTCGTGAGCAATGCAACTTTTATTGAGTATAGAAAAAGAAAGAAATACTCACATAGGACCATACTGCTGACTTCCTGCAAAGAAACTTCTGGATAGAACGAAAGGCCTTGTTGCCCCACTTGGCATATGTTTATTACGAAGGATCAAACCTTCTGAAGTAGCCCTATGAAAGGTCATACCGTATAGATTGTGCCACTCACGATGTTCAATATTATCTAAATTTAAAGTATCTTTTTGCATACTAACTTCGGGACCATTGAAAACACTAGGTTCATTCATATCATTCCATGTGTAGAGAGTCTCGGTTGATCCTTTGTAACTACTGTAATGAAATTGATGTGCCCACCACTCTCTTACTCTAGCATTCGTGAAATCTGGATAGGAAGAGGATCCGGGCCAACACCATCCATCAAAATCTTTTCCATCCTTATCACGAATATACATTTTTTTGGAGGTTGCTTGTTTGTGAATATAATAACCATTATCACGTTTGATATGGGGGTCTACAATGGTTACCATTTTTCTTCCCTGGGAAGCAATCTGTTTTTGCATTGGAATAGGATTAGGAAATTGGTGCGTATCCCAGGTAAAGTATCGTTTTCCATCTGTGTGCTCAATATCTAACCATAGTACATCATAAGGATAATCGTATTTTTCAAAATTGGTGTGGACTGCTAAAGCATCATTTTCATCACGATAGTTCCATCTACATTGATGATATCCTAAGGCAAAAGTAGGAGGCAGGTAAGGGTATCCAGTCAAAGACGCGTACTGTTTGTAAATCTTGGAGGGTTGATTTCCTCCTGGGAGAAGAAAAATATCTACAATACCACTTTCGGACATCCAATGTGTACCTGTTCCAGCAGAGGAGGTTTCTTCATAAACATCAATGAAGGTTTCCGTAGGATTAAACCAAAATACTCCAACTGTAGATGATTCTTTGGCTTCATTTACACGATGAGATACCAAAAAAGGGATGGATCCGTAAAGTGCCATGGTTTCATCCAATTCATATTCAAATACATCAAGATTGTATAAGCGATAGGGATCACTGTAATGAGAATTTTCTCCAATTGTAGTTCGCAGCAAGGTTTCTGAAGCATGTTCAGGAATACCAAATAAATGTTGAGATTTTGGGAAGCTTATATCTAGACCTACTGACATGGGACCATTGGGCTTACTATCAAAGTGACTTTGGAATTTTTCTTCCCAAAGACCAACTTCATCCTCATCTTCTTCTTCTTCTTGCTGAAGCATTTGTGCTCCTTCTTGCACATTGTCATTATCATCATCCTCTCTTGACCCATCTGAATAAATAGCTTTTCCATCTTCCCAATATCCTACAATCTCTTTCTTTGGTTTTTCGTTATCATTTCCATCTTCTTGAGCGGTGGATGATTCTTCTTTCTGTAGTGCTGCTGCTTGTCGTTGTACTTCATGTGGATTATCTGTAGAATGTTTGTAACTACGACGTTGTTCGAAATACATGAGATTTTGAGCATTGATAGAAACTGTAGGAAGACTCTGACTTTGATCATCTTCTAATAAATGCAATTCAAAGGAATCCAATCGTAGTAAAATCATATTTTCGTGAAATTTAAAACCAACGTAATTATCAGTTTCTGACGATGACGATGGAGAAGATAATACCAGACGATCAACATAGGATTGCAAGTCGGTACTCCCTTTGGTAAGAAAATCAACATGTGAAACCATTTTCATTTCTTCTCCTTTTAATACTAACGAATCGCTGGTCCAACGAGGTGTTTTGGTTTGAAAATTTTCCAAGGATTCAATAAATTCATCCGTTTCAGTAACGCGAATACGAGAAATTCCATTATCTTGCAAATGTAATGTTAACTGCAATTCTTCCTTGGAAGAAACGAGCCTAGCCGAAAAAATAGGTGCTGGACCGACAAACCTTGATTTGGAGGAACCTTTATCATCCGAAGAACCAAAAATACTACTCCATATTCCAGGTTTTTCAATATCATCTGTTTGTTCTTCCTCCTTATGACGTTCTTTGGTGGGTACAGTGAATTTCATAGACGATGCATCGACGGAAAACTGTTTCAAAGGTTCTGGTTTTGATTTTCGATGACGCCGACAAAATGATGTCTGATCGCAAGTTCGAAATTTAGATCGATCCACGGCCATAACTATTTGAAATGATTGTGTGAATGAGAGTAAGAGGAGCCACGTTAGCAGCGATCCTCTCCATTTGGGGTTGTTCATGATTATTGCACCCGAATGGATAGAACTAAAAACTACCTCGGGTAAATAATTGCTACATATTCGTGCGCTCAAGGTTTTTTTTCAAACAATTATATCATGTTTCTACACTCAAGATTTGGCCATTTTCTACACTCGTAGAACCTGTACTGAAACCTACGTATAGGTTAGAAGCTGACCCTAAAGCTTAAAGGACTCATGCACATAATTCGTTCTCAACACCAAACTACACTGAAACAATTCCATCACATCAACAATTAAAAACACATTTTCAATCTAAAAATCATTCATCTAACAGCTGCGAAGAGGAATTACCTAAGATCTTGATTGAATAGAAAATAATGGACGATGAAGTGCATAGCATTGCTCTTAGTACTGACTTAGAAGGCATTGTCCAAAAACAAAGCATAATATCCAAGCCCTTTTGGAATAAAAGGAACAAAATCATAGTCTCTACATGTATTTCACTTATCTTAATTGTGATTATAGCTGTCCCATCAGCTTTACTACGAAAAGATCTTTCCACAAATACTTCATTGCAAAACAACAATAATAATAATGCTCCACACCCAAACAGAGAAAAAACCATCATCTACAATCATGATATGGATACATCTTCCTTTCCTCAAATCAAATGCAATCAAGATTCTCACAAGATTATTGATGAAATTGATATGTCACTTTCTGTGAAATATCAAGTACCATTCTGTTCCACGAATAATATTGATTTTCCTCAAGATACACCCACGACCACCAAAGGCAAATGGTATACCTATGTTGGAACAGGATCTTGTCTTGATATACGCATCTGTACAGCTAGGATACGATTATTGGACAAAGATAGATGTTGGTTGGGAAAACAAGATACGACTACCAATACAAATTCTGGTTGTAATGTTATTCAAATGGAGTCTGAATATGGTGAAACCTATCACCTATATGTTGATTTTGAAGATGATAATCCTGTAAATACGTATGGATTTGTATTCTCTTTGGCTTGTCCTGATTGTGAACCAACAGCTGTTGGAATCCTTGCCCCCACCATCGCCCCTACAATTTCTGTGATATCCAATGACTGGAAGGAAATTACGAATCCTTTTTATGGTACAAATAATGGAGATTATACAGGAGGATCATTGGATGACCATTTGTCAAATAGTGCAGTGGATATGAATCAAGAGAATATCGTTATTGTTGGATCTGAAAATGCTTCACCTAAACCAGATCTTGAAAATGCTGGAATGGTACAAATATTGCAACTCAAACAAGACTCTGACAGAGTAGCATTGACACAGTTGGGACCCAACTTAATTGGAGATTATGCTGAACATCATTTTGGTACATCTGTAAGCATTTCATCGAATAGTGAAAACAACATTATCGTCGCTGTTGGATCGCCGGATTTCGGGATTGAAAATGATAAAGGATTATTTCAGTCAAAAATAGGACATGTTCGTGTATTTCAATACATTGACAATACACAGGATTGGCTTCCATTCGGTTCGGATCTTATTGGTGACAGCCCTGAAGAGGAATTTGGATTTGATGTTAGTCTGAATGGTGATGGTTCTATCTTAGCAGTGGGGTCACGATCTTATCAACAAAAAAAAGGATGCGTTCAGATTTATCAATATAATGTAAATATACAGGAGTGGGAATCCATAGGATCTAAGATAGTGGGAGATCAAACTGATTCTTCAGATGGACGTTCTATTTCATTGGATGACAGTGGATCTATAGTGGCAATTGGCGGTCCTCATTATGATGATATCGATTCCTTTGAGGTAGATAATGGTCGTGTCCGCATCTATGAGTATAATTCTGAACTTGATTCTTGGAATCTGAAAGGTAATGTTTTAATTGGAATTGCAGATAGTTTATTTGGATTTTCTGTACATTTATCTCAAAATGGGACTAGAATTGCAATTGGTGCTCGTTGGGAAGGAAGCAACGACAAAAGTATTGTAAGAAGTGGATCAGTTCGTATTTATCAACATAATGTGTTTTCAGGTACATGGGATCGAGTGGGAGAGCCTATATTTGGAGATTCGTCCTTAGAGCAATTGGGAGTGTCTGTGAAATTATCTGCGGACGGAAATATTGTGGCTGCAGGCGCACTTGGATCTAGACCTGCCCCATTTCTCCCTTGGAACGGAGGAAATTATGTGAGCGTTTATCAATATGACGAAACAGGTTCCGTATGGTCTCCTATGGGAAAATCAATACAAGGAGAATCTGGAGATCGATTAGGTGAATCATTAGCAGTATCTCAGAATGAAGGTCAAGTTCGTTTGGTTGTAGGCGCTGCACTGGCGGTGGATGAAAATGATATAAAGACTGGTTGCATTCGTTTCTTTGAGATGCAAAGTGATAAATAGCTCATGGTAGAAGAAAATGTAGAACTGAAACATACTATAAATATGGAATAGTGTCATTTTAATACTCAGAATTAATCTTATTTACAAACGATTCTTTACAATATCGCGTACAAAACAATAGGCCTCGCTTTAGTTCAAATTCCATCTACACTTTTATTACATGAAATTATTCAGTTCCTGCAGTTTACTACCATAAGAAGACTGTGGAGGACAAAATCATTCCTAAAGTGGTGGCAATTTAGGACATTTTTTAATATTGATCTCATGAATTTGAAAGGATCCTAAAACGCATTCAGGCAACTCGCTTTCGCTGACAGCTTCAATAATAAACGCCAATGCTATAGTTAGCACATCTGTATGTCCCTTTACCACGTTTAAGATTGCTTTGGCGATACGGGAAGATGTAATATTTACATCCACTTCTAAAATATATTGTTCCTTCTCATCAGCATCTTGACTCGTCGGAGTTTCGTAATACTCAAGAGGAATGACTTTACCCAATACGGCTGGAGCAGAACCAGGACCGACTGCTTTCCGAACAATCCAAGGACCATCAATGACCACAGGAAGTAGTTTCAAACGCGCATCCCGATACGCTTTATCGCCTTCACGAAATTTTTTCCATACTCGGGCAAAATGATCTGGAAGCGTTTCTAGTGGTGGAATGGTAAAGTATCCGACAAAGTTACCAAAGGGTAACATGAAATTAATAAGCAGGGTATCTTCATCCCCTTTGTGTAGTTTGCCCCCAAGAATCAAAGGATGACGTGCTATATGTGTCATAGGTTCGTCACGAAGCCATAAATCAACTCCTTGACAAGTGAACATGCTTTGAGTTGATTTGATTTTCACCTTGTCTCTGAGGTATGTTTTCCCCCTAGTTCTAAAGGTACTAGGTCTAGGTTCCGACCAACAGCTGATTCCTCCATTGTTAGGCCATAATGGGAGAGGAGATGGTAAAACAGTAGGTGTAGATCTCTCGTCTTCTTCATCTTCTTCTACATGATCTGCATGAGCATGCCTGATCGCAACCTCTTTCTTTTTCTTCTTTGATGTTTGTTCTTTCAGGTTTATCTCCTTTGATGAAATATGGGTAGGTACATCCTTTTCATTAAAAATTTTTAGAAATCGAAGCAAGCGTTCAAACCATGAAGAATTTTGAATATAATGTCTAATTGCTTTCCTGCTGGATTCCGACGTTGTGCTCAGATGTAATTGAGCCTGCATATTTAACCTGGAAAATTCACGTCCCAATGCAAAAGAAATCATTATCACAGCCAATAAAATGTCCACTCTCATTGTGATATTGCGTTGCCACCATCGCGCGTTCCTAGATGTAGAACCTGAAGCTTGATTAGGTGGGTTAATTTCAATGTACATAAACAATATCAATGAAAGAATTGACTGTAAAAACACCCGTTTATATCGGAGGCAAGTAAGCATGATGAAAAAGTGAGCCCATTTACTGCTTGAAATTGTGTCTGTTACATCATGCCATAACCACTTTTTTACAAAGTCATCTGTGCTCTCGCCGGGATCTAAGATCAATTTCTTTTTAGAGATTCCATGTCGTTTGGATTCGTTGGAAGCTGGGCTAGAATGCTTTAGAAACAAAAATTCACGCATTGATTTAGAGTTACAAGTTGTAGGATCGGATGTAAGCAACCGTAAAACTTTGTCTAAAGTATCAATATTTTGGAGTAAGATGTTTTCAGGATCGGTTTCATCCAAGGAATTATTGTCTTCTTTGACATCATTCCAATCATGCATTTTATTTTCTAGATCAATTTCTGCTCTCTGGAGAATGTGAAAAGTGTTTCCTCGATTCTGCGTTGAATTTTTGTCGTTGCTTTTACACTCATTTCTCAGTTTTTTTAATAGAACATGGAACTCAAAATGAGAACGAAATATAGTTTGCTCCTGGATGCTAAATGTTTCATTGTCTTGTTTGTGTCCTGTGGTGGTGGATAGATTATGCTTTGTGCTGGAATGGTCAATCAATATCATGCGGATTTCATACACCATTTGGAAAGGGAACAATTGAATTCGGAATTTTCTAACTTTAGTAATAACAATTTTTGCTTCATTTCGCTTTGTACGTGCTCTTTGTCGAGGATTAGGTTGAGTGGAATTCAAGTTCGCATTAACTTCTTCTTTATTAAGGTGCCCTTTTCGTCTACGAATCTGGTTTTGATCTGCCGATATTTGATTGGGTGGTGGAGCTGAAGATGACGTAGAAGAAAGAGAAGGAATGCAATAATCCTCCATGATAAAATGCTCATCTCTTTCTTTCATGTTTGGTTGCATAGATTGTTTTTCTTTTGAATCTTTATTCAAAAATAATGTGTCTGTCCCCATTTTTGCAGCTGCCCATTGTAAAGCAACCAACCATTCTCTTGCCTCTTCTTCTGTACTTACAGCACACATGTAATCCCTAGATGGTGGTGTGTTTATCTTTTGTAAATGTTTAATAGCATCATTATATGTATCAGGTATGGATGGAAAGGGACCTTTTTGTCCTTTCTCAGCTAATACCTCGTCGTTTTTTGTTTTGCTTGGAAAATTTGAAGATTGATTTTGGTTTTGCTCCACTTTTTTTTGATGAGATTGTTTAGTATTTGAATCTGATGAATATGATCTTTGTCGTGGGGTTTGGTTCTGATCTACCGGTGTTGAATTGCTATGAAATAAAAATCCGAAAACATTTCTTGGGAGACCGATGTGAGCGTCACGATGAGTTGCATCAATAGCACGAACGTCATGAATCATCATGGTAGCTTTTAGTCGCAAGCGTTTTGTGGAGTTGGAATAATTTTGATGGGGGGAAGGTGTAGAAAGAACGTCCCAACTATCTAATTTAGAACTTTTTGATTCAGGGCTATCTTGCAATTGATCAGTAGACGAATTAATTGAATTTGTAGATTTATTTTTCCCAAGAGCAAAATTGTTTTCATCGCTTTGGTGAAGTGGAATTGTCAAAGAAGTGGCAGATTTGATTTCATTAATCATAGCAGCATCATTCCACTGTATTTCTTGATCATGACCTTCCCCGAAATTATGCTCAATGTTGGAATGTAAGCTATGATTCAGGGCTTCCAAGTCATTGTTAGAGCAAGGTTCGTAGTATCTCACACTACCATCATTTCGAATTTCTAGATATCGTGGCCTCCAAACCCGTCTAAACATTCCTCTTATTAGAACTTTTCCTGCCTTACGTACGTTATCATCATTTTGGATGCTGCTTATACTTCTACTCAAGCCTGTAGTCTCTTCATTTATTCTTTCCTCTTCGATGTCCTGCTCCAGCATAGGTGAAATACTTGCAGAATTAGACGATTGAGTACTCATCTTGGACCATTTGTTCTCGAAGTTCCATTGAATTTTGGCGTCAACTTGGGATCGTAACAACGTACTCCTGCTTGATATAGAGTACCATACGTAATCTTTCACGTACTGAAAGATACGAAAGTCACCATAATTGTTTCAGTATGGGTACTACATACCTAAGCAAATATCTTTTTCTTACTAATTTGTTTCTAATTTGTTCCTAATTTTGATGTCACTACTAAGCAAAAAGCTTACATTTCAGAGTTGTTCCTTTTGCTCACAATTTAGTCTTCTCTGTAATACAAATGTTTCTAGAGTGATGATTTCAAGAAGGCTACAAAGATTATTTGAACATATAACTAACGAGCCAAAAATATCATAGCTTTTTATTGGTATAGTAAAAGCTACCATAGATACTCTCTTGTTCTTTAAAAATTGAGGAGTTTCTGTAAGGACAAAACAAAACATAATATATTTAGCTTGTCGTAATCCTTTCGTTCAATCCAATATCAATAACATCAAAAATAATATGAGGAAAACTAAAAAGGGCATGGCGGTCGTTTCCATAATTCTTCCTTTCTTCGACTTGCACATAGTTCATTAGGACCAAGTCGAGATGATTATTTTGCGCCACATTATCTGTATCCCCGATATCGTTATTATTGCGGTTGAATGTTACTAAATAATATGCGGAGGCAACTTTTTGTGCATAAGATCGAATTGACATCATGTCTGTAAAATCGAAAAAAATATTAGATCCAATCTCTCTCATTTTTGATGAAAAAGTAGTGAATCTATACTCCAAATTTTTCAATGGTTCTGAGACAGCCATTTCAACCCATTGAATATATATTTCTTCCGTATTTTCATCTATGCCGTCATCATCCAAATCTAATGATTTAACCTGGAGGAGAATTTCTTTAAGAAAGTCCCTTCGGTATGATTTGTACAACTCTCTACATTGGTATCGAACTTCCTCCGCCAGTTTATGCTGTTTCCTTTTGTGCAATTTGTGGAATTTACTGATGCATCCAGTTAAAATTTCTCCCTCGCTATGTATTTTATATTTATTCATCATTGACATAATATCATCCTCGTAATTATCTCGTTGTTCTTCGGCGAATAGAATAGTCTCAACTGTCTCTTTCTTCAATTCCTCATTGTTTGATCCCATTGCATCCAAAAGACCCAACTTTTCTACTACCTCTGTTTTATACATGTTATTTGTATTGCATGTCCCCTTACTCCTAATACATATCAATTGACCATGTTTGTTGAATTTTCTTCCAGCAAGAGCGGTATGATCACGAACTTTACTGATTGATCCACGCGATAGAATGTCATCGTAGAGTTGACCAACAGCACTTTTGCAGTGATATACGTCACTACCTTTTTTTTCCCGCCAATGTGGACGAGGTTCATAAGAGGGCAAAAGGAGTTCTTTAGGAATTTGAGCAGGAGTCCCACTCTTGGGGAAGTCTACAGCTATCGAATGCAATTCAGCCAACCGGAGACAATCATTACAGGATGCTGATTTATTCTTTGCTGCGTGATCTAACCATAGCATTGATATACGCCCAAGGGTATCTGCTTTTGCAAAATTTAGGAAATGATTTACAAGATGCTCATCAGTTACTCTTGGTACTTCAGCTGCTTGCGCCTGTGTATCAAATTGCATCGGGGGGCAATTAACCTTGTGCAGCTCATGCAGATTATGAGTTGTCAACTTCACGGCCTTTCCATTTTTTAGTTTATAAGAGTTCCCTCCTAAATGTTTACAACAATTCCAGTCGCTCAAGAAAAGACGCTCATCCCATGTAACTGCAAACTCGTCACCATCAAGATCTGATCCAGACATTTTATCAGGTTCAGAGCGTTCACCATATTGACTAAATAGAATGACGTTTTTGTGTCCTCTTAATTCAGGAATATCTACAGCTAGCAACATTCTAACATCTCCAGGATGAGTAACTGGGTGCTTTGTCACTAAAACTGGTCCAACGAGAGGCTGAAATGAATATTTATCTGTGAAAGATTTCTTTCGTACTTGCACAAACACGCATCCTTCTTTTATTTTTGTTGACTCGTCCATTCCTCCAATAAAAACTCCTCCCTTTTCAACAAAAATCCTGCTCTTTTTTCTCAAGTTGGTTAAATGATGATTTCGTATTGCATGGACACAAGAAAATACAAAGGGATCAAACTTTGGAGTGAGACCACTGGACAGCATATGCATCACAGACGATAGAACATGACTATTTGGTGCACCTAATTGAGGTAAAAGCCCCATTGTCATATCCCTATTGAACAAAATTGCGTCCAAGTCATCAAGCATTTTCGATTGCATGTTGAGGAGTTCGGTTGCTTGTATTTTATGAGTAGAAAGAAGCATTATTACTTGACGATTCAGGAAGTAAGGTATATGCTTTCCTGTTTTGATGACTTCTAAATGTCTATATTGGGAGGGAAATTTGATCATACTTCCTCTTAGACAGACATCATAGTTTCGAAGTTTTGGAAGATTTTCCCATGCAGTCAGAGTACCCTTGGCCCCTCCGAATCTAATTTGAATGATTGAAGTATGTTCAATTTCCTCTTGAGTTATGAAAGGAATTTTTTTTACCACATCCAATAATATTCCACGTCTAATTAGACCTGTTCCGTCAGAGTGGCAACTTCCAGAATTCGAATTTACATCGGGGGTATTATCGTTTATCCGTAATTCATTTTCTCGAGACCCGAAAATCCATTTTATAAGTCCAGAACTTTCTGAATTTCCCGTGAGGGTCTGAACAGTTGTTGAAAAACACTGTCCCATTCGTGCAGCAAATTTGCTCGGGACACGGATACTAGAAAAGTCTCCCATCCATGACCGGATATCTTCAACGATATTTTCATTTTTCTGACTATTCACCATCCATATAGAACACTCTTTTAATTGACTTGACGAGTAGGCTAGAAATTTGTATCTGCATTTTCCAATCGTCACGCCTGAAAGAATAAGGTTCTTTATCCTTTCACTAATTTGAGATGCCTTGAAATCATCACTGAACATTTTTTCGCCATTTTCGTCGCAAAATGTTACTCTCATAAAATCTACGGCTGCATTTCCTTCATTAATGAAGTGCCTGACGACTCTATTACTCATTTCAAGGTCAAAGCCTGATATGACACATTTTGTGGGAGTCACCAAAAGTCTTGGAAGTTCGATGCAGTATTCAGGAAAATTAGTGGTAGAATCTTCTATCCCTTGATCAAAAAGCATCTGTTGGAGAATTTGGGTAGGAAATCGGGTACACCTTGGCAAACTTTGTATGCTTTCAAGAACCTGAACAAAAAGATGAGGAGTGTTTATTTTGGATCAGAAAATATTATAAAATGAAAGTGAACTGTTGGGATCTTACATTTCGCTGTATTTGTACATCATTGTTATAACTAGATAAAAGCTCAAAAAAGTTAAGACTATTACCTTCTGTTTCAACCCGATTGTACAAGGCATCGTACCAACTAAAACATTTTCCACTCTCAAGGATAGATCGAGTCAAAAATTCTATACGAATCGTGAGGGTGAGTCAATAATTTGGTGTTGCCCATACTGTCAATGGTACCAATGAAACTTAAATTCAATCATTTCTTCTTACCTATCTTGCGATTAGGAATCATGTTCAAATATGATTCTAAGTTTTCTTTTGATTTTTCGCAATAAGTAATAGCCTTAATTGAAATAATGTTTAAATCATCTGACCCTCTAAAGATATTATTATCAATAAGACCAAAGTCCCAAAGGTTTTTGCTGAATCTATCATTTCGATGAGCCTCCATAAACATGCTAATCTCATCTTCAGGTAAAGATAGTCTAAATCCATGACAATGTCCAAATGGAGCACTATACATACTTGTCAGACGAGTCCTTGTTTCCGATTCATCCAAAGTGCTTTGAACAACTTGATATAGTTTTGGAGGGTCAATGCAATTGAATAATAAAGAGCAACCTTGATCTGAATCCATTGTTACCATTATTTTGCTATTAATTTGCTTCAAACGGATAACTATTTCGAAGTATTTTTCTGCTAAGAGAAAAGAAAGATCTAATGGGTTCTGAAGAATTTTTGTGACGACCGTAATGCTTCTCCGCCTTAAATCAATAACGAGATCTGAATCATAAAAACCTTTAAACTCCTCTACAAATTCTGGAGTATGCTGATCCAAAGCACTAGCTACTTCTTCTGGAAAGAGTTCCACCAACGCATCATCTGGGACCCAATGTCCCAAACTAAGAGATTTCACTCTGATTTTTTTTGACAATTCATCCTGATCATTATGAAGAATGGACGAAAGTCTTGCATGATGTGTAACTGATCCTGTAGTTGGCATTACTCGAAGGTATCCAGGATTTCGTCTACCATTATGAGCAATAGAAGCATGTATGAGCTTTTGTGCTCTATCTCTCCTTGCTTCTTCTAAACTCTTTCCAAATATTTTCGTTGCAGAATTTGCCATACGGAACACGATCTTTGCTGGTGGAGCATAATTACTCGAATGATTGGTCTTCTTTTTCTTGAATGTTGTGATTTGACAAGACTCTATTTTGCCATAATTTGCTTCAAAAAAATGTTTCAAAAGAGCGAGATTCGTTGCATTGTTCAAGTTTTTTACATTAGTCACAAAAATGCTCCTATTCAACAGAGAAAGTTCCTTTTTTTCAATGTCTTTAATGAACTCCTTGTGGTTTGCGTGCTTAAAACTATCATTTACAAGAAGTTCCACTGCCTTCGCTTGCATATGTCTCCGTTTCTTTCTGTGCCTGTTCCTCTTTCTTTTTCTCGCCATTTTCACTCTTACCTTTGTTTGTTTACCTCAGAAAATAAATTTATAAATTTTGGCGGGGTTTCAAACATTAATGAGACTAGATTAATTTCTTTTTTCACAAATAGTACATCTATCACTTTACATCATTCCCATCTAATTTAAAAGCGTAGCAAACAAGGAATGAGTATCACCCGTTTCTAAATTGAGGTCAGAAAATTTGACGAGTTATGCTAATTGATAAGGTTCAGTCAGTATTTATCATTTCAAGATTTAGAAAAGACGACCAGAATCTAAGCATTAGTTACAGAAGTAAAGATGACTTGATGACGAATTCGCTCTAGAGTTTAATTTGTTATCAAAAGTGGGTAAACAATTAAATTTCAAGTTCTACAAAATTGAATCCCATGAAAAAAAGCAACGAAAGCGATGGATAAAAAACACGATGATCACTATAACTAATTGTACCCCTTATCCTCTTAATTCATGTTATACGAATTGATGATTCTAATGTATGTGAAGTTTGACCGTTTCGATGCATTGCTTTGTGATGCTTTTATATGTGTAACCGTACAGTGAATCATTGACTACGTGATGACTTCAAGTTCATGAATTGCAATATTAAGTATATTGCATGAATTCATTTTCTTTATAGAAAACCCTGACTTTTGATAAAATCATCCAATTCATTAGAGTGGCCATCAGTGGAAGTTCCTTCTGGGATCAATTTACGGCCTTCGCCCACAGCATCTAAATCTTCAATCTCATCTCCATTTGAGTGCCTCAGTACATCTAGAATCAAGACAATTCGTTCTTCCTCACTGTAATTGAAAGCGCGATGTAATTTTGAGTCATCAAAACAAATAACTTTCCCAACGCGCTGCAATTCAACACACCCGTCAACCCAAGTCCCACAATAAGTGCCTTTTGGAACTTTTAAAGGAATGTGAAGACGTAAAACATGATTAGCTAAATCCATCCATCCTGTGTGTGTCCCAAGAGTTGTCTCCGGTTGCAAACGGGAAAATAGTGCCGTTCGTAAGGTATCACCAAAATGTTCTTTTAAGAGAGCAGCTGTTTTAGGTACGAACTGAAGAAGTTTATCAAGGAACAACCTTTTAGAAAGATCTCTGGCTGGGAAGGTATGAACAAGAGGAAAGACAGACCATATTGGATCACCATTTTCATCGTAATTTTTCGACACTGGTCGATAGTGCGATTTTTCAGGCCAAGCTGTCCATTGGGGTATGGAGAAAGCTTCTTTGGTAATGATTTCCAGATTAGCAGGTGTAGCAAACGAAGATTGAATTTTTAAATCAGGATAAAGAGTGTCAATATCATGATACGGTGAGGCTACCTTACGATAGCTGAGATGACTTTCCTCTGGTTTGATGTGAGTCTCCCATAAATAAGAAAAGTATTCATCGGTTTCCGAGGCAACTTGATTGCAAGAAGGAGCTATTGATGAAAATTGGTCTCGTGGAGGAATCTCGCGATAAATCATTAATAAAGAACCAACTTCATTTCCCTGCACTAATTTCCGTTTCAAAAGAAGGGATGATTTGAGTTGATTGAAAGGAGCAGTATCTGCTGAAAAAGATAATTCAAGAGCTGAATGAAACGCATACCCAGGACTTGCATCACTGGTCCTGAACCTAAAAAATTCTTTGATTAATTCTTGATCTATATGAGTATGACGTAAAAGAATACCTACTGGGTATTGTCTCTTTTTGGTCTTGTTTTGATCCCCATTCGCTCTATCTTTAGCATATGCTGCACACCATGGTGAGTTTAGATGTGAGTTACAACCATCGCTCCGTAAAATAGACCGTAGCATATGAAAAACTACACCCGGTCGATCGATTGGAAACGGCTTAGGTTTTAGCTCATTCTGTTGCTGAAATTTAGTAAAATCATAAATCTTGATTTGATCTGTATCCAAATTTGGTTGATTCTCTACGCTCTTTTCGAGATTTTGCCCAAACCTTGTAAACTTCCAATTTCCATCAAATTGATTCTTGTACTTAACACAGAGACAATCTTCACCATCCTTAAGTGATTTCCCATTCCTGACTGTCGGTAAAACCTCAACAAGATCAAGTTGAACATCTGTATCAGGTTCTAGGCAGAATACAGTTTGAGACTCAACCTCCTTATCTTTTGTTACTACAAACGGGTTATACTCTGTACCGTTACCCCTAAGCTCAAGTAAGTCTCCACATGTATTATAGATCACACGGTTCTTGTCAGGATTCGTGTTGGCTTGACTGTAACTATAGAGCGCTTCTTCGAGATCACTCACTTTCACAGGCTTTTTAAAAGGAACTGATTTCGTTCGAAGAAGTAAATTTCTTTCTGATGAGGATATTCCAAGACAGATAGATTCATCTTCGTTATGTTGCGCCATGGTTTTGATGATAACACCTGGTTTTCTTTTTGGTCTTGCTTTTATGTCACTCTAGGTACCGTAGAAGAAAAAATTGGAACTTCTTACTATCGGATCTTGAACAGCCCCTAACTACTATACCTAATAAAGAAACTTGTGTTTTACTCTAAATGTTTTGTTGTTGAATAATATGTATTGGCTATTTTCACGAACCGATATGTGGAGTCTCATTTAGTCCTCCTTTTTCAACTTCTACTTAAAGTCTGTTTCTAAGTACCGTGATCAGGTGTTCGTACGAGTTTCTACATCTATGTACTTACAGCCGACTAATACGAACGCTTGAGTCAAAATGGAAGGTACTCTCAGAGCTCAGGATCTGCGACAGCACAACGTTGTGTTAGCAATAACGTACAATAACTTCTTACGAGTTTAATCTTCGATAAAGCGGTCCGAAAACTGTAATTGTGGGCTGCTTAAGTATTACTTTCCGAGCTAAATAAATAAATTCCTCGTCTTTCAACGCATTTTCAACTTCCGCGCGTAGAAGTTTGGTCTTTGAATTTGCTTGGTTCTTATCTAATCTTGCTACGTACAGCATTATGGTGAGTACGCACTTTTTCCATGTATTTTGAGAAAGTGTGACGTGAAATTCACAATTTTTCTTATGATTCTGAAAATGAATCTCATCTGCTAGACGCTGTTCAATCCGCATCAATATATTAGAACCAAACATCAAGAAGAAGAAATTGAAAAGATTGAGTTAGAAAGAATGAAATCCCCAATGAGTCGAAGTTTGATCGTGCTAATTTCTCTTGTAAATGCTGCAAAACACCAAATCAAAGCATTTACACAACCTCCTCCTAAGAATTCTATGGTTATGATTGAACCAAAGTCTGGTCGAACAAGGCTTTTCTCATCTGCAAACCCAGAAAATATCAAGAATTGTGAAGCTATTTCTTCCATGCCAGATCCTTTGCCTAGTACTCTTAGAAATACCTTCTATTTACTTCGTCATGGCCAATCAACGTACGTAATCATTCCATGAAAATATCAAGTATACAAACGTTCAATATTCTCATATATTTTCATCTCTCTCTCCGACAAAAAATAGAGCTAATGTTGCAGGTATTATATCCTCTTCTAGATCTCTCATGTACAGTGACAAACATGGCCTAACAGAAGTCGGGAAAGAGCAAGGTCAAGCTTCAGCATCTCAATTAAAAGACTTAGTTCTTGCTACTTCCAAAGAAAATGATGATGTGAAGAATAAGATTGTTTTTTATAGTAGTCCCTTTGCAAGGGCCAGACAAACAGCACAAGAATGTTTAGATACTTTTTTAAAAGATTACATGAATGAAACGAAAGAGTGGGAAGTTGCTTCCTCGGTAAATCTAGATGATGGATTGATTGAACGGTAAGAAGTTTGCCGTCCTTTCTTGCATGAGAAAGTATTTGTTGAATTTTGATGATTCAAGTTGCGCAACACCCGTTCTCATATTGACTTCACAAAATATCAATAAAATCTGATTCAGATACTTTGGTACACTTGACGACACTGACGTTAATACTTATGGTCTTGTGTGGCCCATTGATATGGCCAATGTCACTAATGCAGAGTATGATGTAGAATCTGTGGCAGCTGTTGCGACCCGGATTCGTGAAACAATTTTGAGCATTGATTCTAAGCATTCGAATGAACACATCGTGCTAACTTCTCATGCAGACGTATTACAAATTACCCAATTATTTGCTTCTGGTATCGAGAATGTAGGAGTTTTCAGTTCTTACCGATTTGGAAATGGTGAAATTCGGAGAATGGACCGTACAGTAGATAGTTTGCCTGAGCCAGCTCCTTTGAAGCGTCCGTCAGAAGAATATTTGAAGGAATTATTATCATTTGTTCCACAAAATTAAGTGTATCGATAATTAACAAAAACTAAAACCTACCATTCATTATTGAATATATGAAGTTATGATATTAAGATAAAAGCTACCTTTTCCCTTTGACCTTACTGCCTTTTTTAGGCTTTTTGGATTTTTTGGCTTCTTCTTTCGCAGCTTTCCTCTTCGCCGCAATTTTACCAGCATTTGGATTTGGTTTCACTTTGAAAAAGCTATCCATTCTCATTTGAGGTTTCGAAGTGGCTTTAAACGCCTTTTGTAATTTTTCAATGCTTGCAGAAACCCTTTGCGCGTTGAAACCCATTTCATCCACCAAGAATTTCGTAAGCTCCTCTGGTTTACATGGGGTCCATTTCAGTTCTACATCTTTTAGTGTCTCATGGTGATTGAATAATTTCCTAGCACCAACATATATTGGCTCAAGGTCTTCATCATCATCGTCATTTTTAAGATCATTTTCTGCCTTATTTGGTTCATTTTCATCATCTGTATTTTCAGCATCTTCTAGCTCTTTTTGTCGCTTTTTCTCTTTCACTTCTTTGGGAATCCACGAATCCGGAACCCCATATTTTTTTCCATCCAAATTTTCTAAAATCTTTTCTATACAGCCATGTTCTCGAATCAATTTCAGAGCAGTCTTTGGGCCAACACCACGAATGGAATCACAATAATCACATCCTAACAAAATACACAAATCTACAAATTCATCATGTTTCAGTCCTAATCCATCGATTGCCTTTTGATAATTCATTGTCTGGATATCCGATTTACTCGCATTCGCAAACGTCATTTTACGTAATAATATTGGTGTCTTAAAAGTCAAAGCATCCATATCTTCTGTTCCTACAGCATAGACTTTATCAGCTTGAGCTAATGCTGCAGCTTGTGCTTCTGCTTCACAAGGGGCTTTGACAACAGGAACACCCATGAGTTCTAGAAGACGCATGCAATCATCGTTTTCTTTTTTCCCAGCTCTAACTAAGCGTTTTGAGTGCTTTTCAATCTCTTCTAGGTTTCCTTCCTCTTTGGCATTTTTTAAGTCAGATTCTGCTTTTTCACGTTTTTCCTTACGTTTCATCAATTCATTGGTGCGTTTCAAAGATGGAGGTTTCCCTGTAAAAGAACAAATCATTATTTTGAATTATCCATCGGGCAAATAGAAAGAAAGAATACAAAATCATGACACATTCTTTATTAACATACCATCAAAAACAAATGCAGGACGGATACCTTCTGTCATGAAACGAATGGTACGGTTAAAAAGACCTTGAATATGTGATGTCGTTTCACCGTCAGCGTTAGTTAACATAGCTGCAGCGTTGTTTGGTCCTCCATGACGAACTGCAATCAAAAATTGATATATGGCCATGGATGCATCAACTGCAATTTTTCTTCCATGGAGGGAGGAAAGTGGCACTTCTCGAATACTCTATTGAAGAAAAGAATGTTTTGAAACTATTAGACCGAATGTTGTCGAAGCGTTTTAACAGTGTGTATTGCACTGTTTCAAATACATTAGAAAATAATTCTTACATCTGGTGCTTCATCAGCAAGAAGCTTGGCTAGTCCCTTAATTCCCATTTTTGAAAGTGTCTAAGATATGAAATGAAAAGAATCCACCAAGTCGATTGCAGGTTGACTATATGATATGATATGTGTGTGGTATCTAATTTTATGGATTGTAAGCTGGACTTGCAGATTTTACAGGTCACGCTTATACAGCAGCATGTGAAACCTGTATGGACTTGTCTCTACAGAAAACATAAAATATCCCTCCAAGAAAAAACATTTTCCTAAATCCCGCGCTCGTTTTCCTTCTGCTGGTTTCTCAAAAAGTCCAGTATGTAGATTTCGAGTAATGTTATCTTTGTCCTTCTGCTGTATATTTTATTTAGAACAGAATATAATCTTATGACGTCAATGTTGTGGCATTCTATCGATTGGTGAAGACACGTCGAACAAAAAACAATTGGAGTCGAAAACATGCACGAATCTTCATTCTCACCTTTCTTTGCAAACGAGAACACCACTCGAAGCATACTAACCTAGGAGGATGAGGAGAATACTAAACCATTAATTTTCTTACAAAACACCTTTCTCCAACATTTTCACTTTGCCTCACAAGCACAATAATCGAAATACAATTGTCTAGGAGCATGAAACGGATAAACTCATTTTCAATTTCACAACATTCCTCAAGAATTCAAAGACGAAGAAATGTTCTCAATATCTTTCTACATTTTCTGCTAATTTTATCCAATCTCAACTTCACAAAAGCAAAGAAACCAAATAAAGCCACAAATCTAAACAATACACCTAGCTACCCTCCTCCCACGCCTAACTCAAGCTCAATTAATAGCAACAATAGTGGTAGTGGTAGTAGCACTAGTAGCACCGCAATTTTAGAAATATTCGAGCATGAGTCCTTTGACACTGTACGAAATATGTGGTATGGAGAACCTACTCAACGATGGACAACATCCAACGGAAGTCCATCAGATCCACCCACCTCTTTGAAACCACCTCCAAATTTTAACTTCGATTCTGATTGGAAAATTGATGTCACAGGAAAAGATGGGTTGAAGGATAAAGTTGGATGGAAATATTTTTCAGATGGGAAACGTCAACGACGATGGTTGCGAACTTTAACACCCATTGCCGATGGCGATTTGAAGCAAGCTTCATCCAAAGAATCTAAAGAGAAAAAGAGACAAGCAAAAGGTACAGATTGGTTATTTGGGCCTAAAAAGTCTCGAATCAAGAAACCATCCTCCACTTCCACCAAACCAATTTCTTCAAAATCCTCTAAACAGCCCCTTTCGTTACTGGCTCCCTTCAAAAATGATTATAATTTTAAGGGTTTTGGATTATCTTTATTCAAATCCATAATATTCCCGACTTCCTATGGGGCACTTCTACGACTACCACTCTCAACTAATTTTGACTTTTTTGAAACACGGCCCAGCATACCCTCAATCACATCCTCCGCAGGTTTTTTTGGGAGTCATGATAATTGGACTCTTGTTGCATATTTGAATATTAGTATGCCCATGGAAGTATTAAGGTATATTGTGGTAAAGATTGCAAAAATTTTATATTTGTTATATTGGTGTATTTGGAAACAAATGGTATGGGGTAGTATCAAGTTTATGAGCTCTGTTGGTATGCAACTTATACCATTTATAACATCATCTTCCAAATCGAAGAAAAAATCAAGCATTACCACTAAAGAGAAAATATCTTCCATCTTGTCCTCACGATCCATTCAATATTCTGCCGATTATCAAGAACGTGTTGGATGCTCGTGTTCTTGGCGTATTTCCAAAAAACGAGGATACGAATTTCGTGTCTCTTATTCTCATCTATACCTCCCAACTTTGGAATATCTTATGCTTAGGAATCGAAATGGGAATTTTAGTAACTGGTTGAAAACAAAAACTGGAAGTTTAGGTCTAAGTACTGGAGGTCCTATTCCTGATACACCTCCAATTGCTTCCAGTTGTGTCTTGAGTCTCAGTGGTTTCTTCCCTTCTGTATGGTTTATGGAAAATTTGAGGAAAGCCTCTGAAAAGGATAGAACTTCTAAAAAGACTATCGTGGAAGAAGTTTCCACTCTCACAAAAAAGAATAAGGATGAAACAGGCATCATTATAGAAGAAGAGGATGAGGATGATAATGAAGAGGAGGAATATAAGGAAAGAATGATAACCTCTTCTGGGACAATATCAAAAGAATCGCCGGTGCAAGATATAAAAGATACGGAACAAAAAAAACTTTTATCAAGTTCCTTTGGATGGGCAAATAGTAGCTAAAAATGGTCACGGTTTATCATTACATTATGTCAATAAGTTTGCTCATCAAAATTTTATCATTCGTCCCTTCTTTGCAGCTAAAACTTGGTAGGTTGTTTCTGAAGTCTACTGTATAAAGTAATAATGATGAAATAATAAAATCGAAATAGAAAAGCAACAAGAAGAGGGTTTGTAATAGTTCCAGCAACTGAACCGAATGAGTGAAAATTAAACAATAGCTTAAAAATAGTTGTGATTTATCTTTTATGCCAAAAAAGCAATATGGCACAATTAATTGTTGTCGAGGATGTGGTAAGATTCTTTTATAGTGCATCCTCAATTCAACTTTCTAGATCAAGAAAAAAGGGGAATCTTTTTTCGTTTGTTCTTTTTGATTCGTGTGAAATGAATTTCTTGACTTAAGCTCATCCCCCATACATTTTTTACAGAGCTTTGTTGATAACTTTTATCTATATAATTTTGGTCCCATATGAATATGGAAGTCAGGCTTGCGCTCGTCAGAATTAATTAATGACTTAAACGGCAAGACTTCACTGCTCTAGATCATTGCTTCGTTTCTCTAATCGACTAGACAGAAATCCCTCAGCAACTTCAAAATGTGGAATCAACAAGATGAAAATCCAAATCAGCCAATCATTGTTCAAGGCACTCTCGTGAATCCAGTAAACAACAAGGCCCAATATGGGCAAACACTTATTGATGATCAGCACTATAAGCAACGCGAGGTAGAATCAGGGTTTGAGAATAAAGCCTATGATGGTAGCTCTGGTACCAAGGGAGAAGTGCAACCAAAACGATTCAACGATGTTGGTTTCGCGATTGCTTTCCTGGTGCATATAGTTTTCATGATTGGGTTCATGATATTTGTGCCTGTGGTAGCTGAGGAAGGAGAAAATGGAGGAGATTATGACGCAGCAAATATTGATTATCAAGGGCTTTGGACTTGTATAGGAATCTGCAGTGGTTTTGCAGTTGTTTTGTCTACATTCATGCTGACCTTTATGATGAAATTCGCAAATCAGTTGGTGAAAATGGCTCTTATCTTTACCATCATCATGTCTGGAGTCATTGTCATTCTTGGAGCAATGTTTGGACAGACCATGCTTGTCCTTTTTGGGCTATTGCAATTTTTCGTCGGTATTTGCTACGCTCGGGTTGTTTGGCATAGAATTCCTTTTGCTGCAGCCAATTTGAACACTTCTCTCGCGGCCGTCAAGTCTAATCTAGGATTGATGGTTGTAGGTTATTTCTTTACATCTTTGGCAATGATTTGGACTGCAAGATGGATGATGTCAGTCAATGTAGCTCTTGCTTACTTTGGGCAAGGTTCGCTTTTCTTTTTATTCCTCTCCTACTTTTGGACACATCAAGTAATTCAGGTACGTTATATGTTTCGTTTCATTGTCATATATAGACTGTAACCAACTTCGTTGACTTTTTCCTAATCTTTTTTAGAACACTGTACATGTAACAACCGCTGGAGTTGTCGGAACTTGGTAAGTATAAACATTTCTTTTGTATAATTTGGATTTTTTTCCGTTTAATTCTAACGCTTTCTTTTGTTATGTTACACGTATTTTCACAGGTGGTTCAATCCTCTCGAAGCATCTTCGTTCTGCTCCTCTGCCATTAGAGATTCTTTTGTAAGAGCCTCTACGTTCTCCTTCGGGTCCATTTGCTTTGGAAGCCTTATCGTGGCAGTTGTACAAGCACTACGTCAACTTAATTACCAGGCTCGTAACCAAGATGACTGCCAGATTCTTGTATGTATTACGGATTGTATCTTGGCCTGTATTGAAGGTAAGTTGTGGGATTTGGATTCATGTTAACCCATTTCAATACGATTTCTTACTGAGCTACTCTGAATATTCGCAGGCATTATTGAATACCTGAACAAATGGGCCTACGTTTATGTTGGTCTTTATGGATATAGCTACATCGATGCTGGTAAAAATGTTATGACTTTGCTAAAGAACAAAGGATGGGATGTCATTATTACTGATAATCTTGTTGACAATGTATTGCTCATGGTCAGTTTTGTGATTGGATTGGTAACTGGGCTTGTTGGGTTGATTGTTGCGGGAATAGACCAAAACTTATTGGCTGATCTTGGATACGAAAACGTGGAACTAGTCGGATTTGGGTAAGTCTACAATTTCTCTTGCTGATGATTATTCTGTTCATACGCTCATGGATAGATTCTTTGGTTCCTATAGTGTTGGTTTCCTAACTGGATTTGTTTTCTCGAGTATTATGATGAGCATTGTCGGGTCAGCTGTGAATACCGTCATTGTTTGTTATGCAGAGGCTCCAAATGAATTCCATAACAACCACCCATTTTTGAGTAATGAAATGAGGGTAGCATGGAGGAGTGCCTGGCCTGATGTGTGTGGAAGTCTTTAAAGATTCATTGACTTATTCAAACTTCTCGTAATCAATAAGTTTTGTTCCTGTTTCAGTTTCACTTTGTATTTTTTTTTAATTATGTTTTTCATTGTCTACGTACAACATGATCAAAAAATTAAAACAAAACTAGTAATCATTAAAATGTTTTGTTTCTAGCGTATCAATTTACCTTTCAAATATCATATTTAACCTTATGTGCACCTTTATTTTCTAAGTTGCTAATCATTAGAATGTTTTGTTTCTAGCGTATCAATTTACCTTTCAAATATCAAATTTAACCTTATGTGCACCTTTATTTTCTAAGTTGCTTATGTACCCGCAACGATAAATGCATTAATTTGATTTTGAACTCAATGTCATAACCGTGATCAGTTTTTTCCTGGATCTGGAAGAGTTTCTCATGGTTTGGCTGTGGGATCTTCGTAAACCCATTTTACGATCCCAGTCATGAATTGCAATTTGGCTGGCTTTGCTCTTTTCCATGCTCACATATAATGTTTTGAAAGATTCATAATCGATTCCCATTGGAAACCTACTTCCTTCTACAATCTCTTTTGGGTTAGTAATTGATATCCCGTCTGTTGCGACCTGTGTTGCGTTTCCACTAACGTTACCCAGGACAGATTTGCTATTACTTTCTAAATCTACACGTGACACATTCGCAATATTCGTGCCGAAGGGATCGATGCTGGCTCTCCTAGAAGGCAGAACAGGTGATATTTCGGACGAATCTCCTCCCATAGAGCTAAAAACAGAACCTAAAGAAATCTCGGACCCACGTCTATACATAGCACTAGGTCTACGTGGTTCATTTACATTCTCAATGCCCGTTAATAATTGCGACACTGCCACAAGAGATTGTCTTCTATCGAAGGACATACGTTTATTAAAATTTCCAATAATAGACGACCTTCTACGACTTACTGCGTCTTGATTCAGAGATTCAAAAATTTCTGCCGCTGCAATAAGAGAGGCCCTTCTAGTAAGACTTCGCGATTCCAATGATGCTGCCTGAGCCGCGATAAGGGATAACCTTCTTGAAACAATGGCATTACCTATAGTTGGATTGTTACTTTTGTCTGAACTGTTGTGGTCACCATCAGTAGATGAGGATGTTGAGTGCATTGAGCTGCGACGACTCATAACATTAATGAGCTCCTCAAGTTCATCAGTTGATTCCGTCGAATCTCTCCGTCCACGTTTTTTTGTGCTATTATCTGGTGAAGATCGATGAGTAGTTGAGTTAATCTCACCCTTTCCTTCTTCTTCTTCTTCTTCGTCGTCGTCGTCATCATTTTTATCAGAGCTTTCTTCAAGGCTTTTAGTAGAAGCACTTGATGACTTATTATTCACGCTTTCTAATAGAGAAGCTGCTGCTAACATGGACAGTCTTCTGCATGGAAATTGTTCACCTCCGTCGGTACTTTCGCCAGGCTTGCTTGTATGGTTAAACATCAAAGCATCATCATCATTTGACGATGACGAAGATGGAGAGTCACAAAATGCTTCTTCGAACTTTGGTCTATGGTTATTCTCTAAGTTCAATGCACGTTGCTGTTTCCGATTGCGTTTTATCTCTTCTTCTTGCTGTTTTTTCTTCCTCTTCGCATTCTTCTTCTCATGCTTCTCGAGGTTCTTCAATTTTTGTACTTCCTGTGTAAGTATTTGCAATCGCACATGTGTGGGGGTCGATTTACTAAAAAGCTCAATCTTTTCATATGTATCTTCAGGAAGAGAAGACGTTGATAAGTTGCTGTCACTATTGTCTGCTTTCGCTCTCTTTCTAGATAACAACTCCATATTACTTGTGGATTCAGCAGATAAACTAAATCGTTTTTTGGGACAACGCACTTTTTCACGATTACTACCAACATTCATGTACATAGAATCCTGCTGTAGATGTATATCTTTTTCACCCCCCTTCTCTACTGCTTTATATGATCCGTTTGGCATCCCTGAGTTAAAAGATCCAATATTTCTTATGGATCTCGTCGATAGAACGTCGTTACCGTTGTTTCTATGGGTCTGTGAACTGCTTGCTGTATTGAGATTATCAGAATAGCCCAAGTCTTTCGCCTTTACCATTCTGTAGCCTTCTCCAGCTACTAATACGGCCACTGTCATTAGTCTTTCAAGTTCGATGTAAACTATTCAGGAATTCGCACTCTGTTCACTAGACTGTTTGAACAAAAAATGCGATTCACCGAATTCGTTGATGTGCTAAATATAAAAGTTTGCTGTGACTACTTTGAACGGAATATTCAACCAGTAAGTACACTAAATATGCCTAAATTCGTCTATGAGGCTTTCACCAAAACAGAAAAATCGCAATTTAAGAAGAAGTCACTGCGTATATTTTTGTTCTCTTACACTACAGTGGATAATTATTTAGGTAATCAAAAACATCTCAAATGACTATAGTAAATCACATAGACTTTTTGTAAGCACGTAAATTTTAGTATTATTAAAGACGAAATGATAAACTGAAATGTCTTCCTTTTGGATACATTAATTTTACTCCGTTAGGGCTATCTGAATGAGGAAATTTAAGCTATGAACATCATTGTAAAAAGGTTTTTCGAGATTTAATTAACATTCCGGAAATGACCTAGCTTAACCCTACCTATTTCAACCTCTTGTCACTTAACAGTATTTTCTCTATTTAAAAGAAATGGAAACATGTGTATCAAAAGTGAATAATTTTTTGACAAGAAGGTCATCAACCTCTTTGAGTTACAATTATTATTGCACGGTACGGTAGCCCTGTGAAAAGAAATTAAGATAAAAAATTATGTAATAGAGTTAAAGATTATTAGTAAGAACACTGATGACTGTACTGGTTAAATTAGCCAAGAATCGAGTCTATTGATATAGTCGATGACATGTGCCGCAAATATACAACATGACGATTTCCCAAAAAAAGGTTTTCTTGCAGTATGCTTGGGAGGTTTTGATGAAATGTTTTATCAAGCCATAAAATAATGATTCTTATGCAATCTTGTAATAATTTAATGTTCAATTTATATAATCACCAAAGATGAATGAACGTATTTTGAAAGCTGGGTTAAATTATAATGTATATTAAAAAAATGATATTTGTTCCACAAAAATTTACGATTTGGTTTGTTTCTTGGATTAATCAACCTTTGAGCAGCTTCAAATTTACTCCAGAAGAAATCCGAATTTGTGTTACAAATTTAATTTTGAGCTTCAAAACGGTATTGGGTAGATACGTCTAAATAGGCATAATTATGGCCTATTAGGCCATAAATTTGCTTGGATCAAGTTTACGCATTCTGTATACTGTATTATACGCAATCAAAGGTTTTTTTCTTCTGAAGTACTGAGCGGTAAATTAAAATCATGCTCTTTGGTTGGTCGTCTCTAAGTGGCGTTTCAATTATAGCATAATGTACGACTTAAATTTCCTCTTTTGGAGAAATACACGTCTCCATGGATCTATCATCACATTTGTCAATAATTGTGCAATAGTGGTAATTTCTCCTGACCTTATATGTGTGCTCAATTGAATGAAAATGTTCAATGCTTGAAAAATAAGGTATGAAGACGAACTATGAATTTGTTATCAAAACCATATTTTTTCTTCATTGCTTGGACCAGCAGTGGATAACTACTGTAAGAAATATCACTTTATCATGATAGAGCTCAACACGAAACTCACTGTTCTATCTATTTTTTGAACTAGAAAAGTTATTGTGTGTTTAATTATGGTGATGAGCAAACATGAATGAGTGATAACTAGAGCTTGTATTTCTATATATATTGATGAAGAAAGGCATTGTAGCACTTTTCATGAATGGTGATGAAGAAAGTCTGACGACGTAAAACCTTCTCAAGCAATATTTATGTGATACATCAAAGGCATAAAATACTTTTATGTGGCACAGAAAGCTCAGTCATATTCTTGTGCTCACAAAGAAAGAGTGAAGACGTTTACTTTGTTTCTTTAATCGTAGCATTCCACAATTTTCGCCAATCGGGACCAGCATTTAAAAACACACACGATAAGCATACTCTACAAAAGAAACCTAGTTAGGCAGACAAATTATCTAAAAGGTAAAAGGGGAATCAAAAGTTTGTTGATAATGCCCAGTATCTTCTTGTAGGATATTAATTATTGTGCATCATGCTTGGATAATCATTTTTAGCCTTGATTCGTGATTTCACATTCTCAAAATAGATATGTAGTCATAAAGATTTGGCAATGGAGTCATTTCTGATTTTCACCGAAGGTCTTTTACTAATTTAGCTAGACCGATTCACAAGGTCATTATCACCGTTTTTCTATAATTAGGTAGATTTTTTTGCTTAGGGCTGAAAATGTGTCTATTTATTTATTTCTAAAGGCACAAATCGTATGTTATATTCAGAGTCAAAAATTTGAAGAGAATACCTTTGGGCGTACGGTAGCAATTATAAATGAGAAGTAAATTTAGTAAATTACGTAGAGGTGTAAAAGTCTTCGGCATGAGTGATCAAGAGCATTACTGGGGAGGAGAAACAAGAATCATTCCCGTTGAAGATGGCGAATTCACCGTGGTAATATGCAAGCCCTCTGGAAGTAGATATTCCGGGTTGACATTTGTCGTAGGAGCAGCCAACATTCCTCTTTCCAAATATACTTCAATGAAGGATACACTGATCTCGATGAACAATGTGGTTATTGGTATTTACGTGAATGTATTATCTATCAAACAAGGGATCAATCATAGAAAGAAAGCAAAGAACCTAAAAGAAATTTTCGATCACGTAAAAGCTGAATTCTACGTCAACGAATACAACATCGTGGGCCACTCCATAGGCGCTAAAATAGCTCTTTTAGTTGCAGCATTGCACGATGAAGATAAAACATTGAATTCTGTTATTGCCTTTGATCCTGTTGATCAGACGCCAGCAGAATTTACAAAGCCATCGCCGAAAGGAAAAAAGGTCAATGAAACAAACTTGTCTTTACTCCATGTGCATGCAAGTATCACCATGACAGTAACTGAAAGTGGATTTTTCATATCTAAAAATCACAATGCTCGAGCTATTTTTAAACTCAACCGATCGCATAGTAAGATCGATTTGATTTCACATCGGAATGCAGGTCATATGGCATATTGTGATGATGACGAAGGTGGATATTCGTGGAAGGCAGTCATGGCAGTGGGAGGAAGTCGAGGAGAAGTAGAAAGGAACAAGGAGGTTAGAAAGCATGCTTTGGATTTGATACAGCAACATATAAATGGAAAAGTGACTTTGGATGCATCATTAAGAACAGGCAAGCGAATTGAAAGTATGAAGAATGGCTTCAAAAACAGTTTCAAGGAATTGAAAAAAGATGTGAAAGGTGCTACTTCTGGGACTGCCAATAAATTTATGATGAAGAGTGTATTGAACAATATTACGAAGTAGATTCGTTTTCTTGCTTATTCATTTTGCACATGCGTATACAATATTAATCAAGACTTTATTTAAACCATGTTTTCATTTGTGAAATCCAATTGAAACAGTTTCAAATGTCAAAAAGATATGTAATCATTTGTCAAACTGCTTGTTGAGTTTACTCTTTATACATACATATATATATTAATTCGATGCCTATTCTTTACAAAATAATGCATTAAAGAACAAAGATGAAAAAGGTTCCTTTCCAAAAATTCAAAACACCTGAACAAAACGGGTTTACCTCTATACAGAACTCAATTCGATGTCTTTTATTTACAACAAAAGCAAAACTCAAGAAACTGTATCTGGGCGTCGCTCTTCCCATGATTGGATGCTTGGAAGAGCTGCAACAGCCTCCAACGATGTTTTTAATCTAGGGCAATCAACATATGCTTTTTGTACGAGTTCTGATTCTCCATCAAAGAAAGAAATAGTAGATCCAGTTGTGAGACTTTGCGACGTACTCAACATATGATAAAGTGATACATCAGCTAATGATATTGTACTTCCTATCAACCAGGGTGGTTTAGCACCATCTTCGAAGCATGCTTTAGAAGGAGAAGGAAGGGATTTTTCTAATTGAAGACATAATGCAGGTAATTCTTGTTTCAAAAACTTTAGTTTGTTTTCATGTCTGTTGGTTTTTATTTGTTTCACTTTACGAAACCATTGTGATTTCATATCACGTAAATTTTCATAAATATTGTCAATATACGCTTCTTGCATAGGATCTTTGCCCATGAACCCATGTTGAGTAGAGATAAATCGTGCTATTGAGTGACTTTGTCCTATCACTTTTAAATTTGTTATGTTTGCTTTATTTTCTGGGGTATCATCATCTTCATATTGAATTACCTGTAATATTGGTAATTTGTTCATATTACATACGAAAGCTCCTTCTTCTTTATGCTTTTGATATTGGGCATCAATGGAAAATCCTTGTTTGGACAGATTGAGTGGGTATCTAATATCTTCCCATTGAGGTAGTATCAATGGTTGTTTTGATGATGTATTTTTTGTTGTTTTATAAGAAGCCGGTAGTGCTGCATATGCATTATGAACCGTAGGGGGTATGTTCAACAGTAAACGAATAAGTTCTCCTGCACCGCGACTGTTAAAATAAATGAAACGATAATAGATATTGGGAGAAGAAAGTGTCATGTCTACTGATCTATGTGGACGATGTATCTAGCTGTAGAATGATGAAAAGTGCTAACAGCAGATGAATTGTTCTTCGGCAGAATTTAATTAAATGCATAGCGTACGTAGAATGAGGTTCTTGAGAGATCCCTTCTGCTGTTATTATTACATCCGACGCATTCCAATTATCCAAATGTTGGACAAAATGGTGTCATCAACAAAATGATACTGAGGCAAAGAGAAACAACATCCAGCACGTATTGGACTCATGAAGATATACAAAAAATAAAGAAGAATTCCATGTTGAACACCCAAGCTGTGATTGGAAAATACTCGCGAATGCTTAGAGCAAATATTTTTGTCATTTTTTTTGTTCTATGGATGATAGTATCCATACTCATTACTCATAGAATGCACTTGTTTTCATGGAATCCAATATTGCCAAGTTCATCTTCTTCTATGACCTCAAAGAATCCAACCAATGACTGCCTTACCAGAATAGGAGATTATAGAGGTATCCAACTTTATTCTCAAAATGATGAGGATGGGGCATTGCTGCAAACATTACGATGCATGGGTGGGCATGGAACGAAAGAATATTTTGAGTTTGGTTCTGAATCAGGCACTGAAGTTAACACACGAATTTTAAGGGATCTGTATGGTTGGCATGGACATTTGTTGGATGGATCAAATGAAAATCCAGATATTAATCTTCATAAGGAATTCATCACTCCCCAAAATATCATTTCATTACTTGAAAAATATCAAGTTAGTCAGCATTTAGATGTTCTCAGTGTGGACACAGATTATGATGACTTTTATATATTACGAGAAATTTTGCTGGCAGGGTACAGACCCCGAGTTTTTCTTATAGAATTTAACGTGAATCTTGGTACCGATTGGTCTATATCTACCAAAGCCAAACCAATCGGAAAAGAACATGTCACAACTTGGCAGAAGGACTGTTATTTCGGAGCTTCAGCATTGGCTTTGATCAATCTATCAAAAGTATTCAGATATACTCCTGTGTTTTCTAATAATGTGAATCTTATTTTTGTGGACTTACAAAAGGCAAATAATTTGGAAATGATGATCCCATCTGTTCAAAATTTTCCTGGTCCATATGCAATGGCTATTCATCGTTCTTGTTCAGGAAAAACATGGAAACAGATTAATGAAAACATTGTACAAAAACTAGCTTCTGATAGTAAGGTATCTCATACGGACTTTGCAAATTCGTTTGAAGATATCAAATTCAATGTTGAAGAGTACCCTGATTTGAAACATGGGAAACGAGGTTGGAGAATTTTCAAGCAAGTCAAATGATGACCATGAGATTTCAGTGACACACAAGAAAATTTTGTTGGTTTCTTTTCTCTCATATTATATTACAAACGAAAAGTGGATCTTTATCTATGAAATCATTAAAGACTTGTGATTTCGTTTTAATGAATTTGGGGTTATTTGGTTTAAAGAACGCAAATTAAAAGAGTACATATGAAATATGCATTGAATAGACAACTTCAGAGTCGCAATGATTGGATTCAGTTGCTTCAAATAGTATTAAATCAGTATTTGGATGTGCATGTTTGAACACATATAGGAGTAGCATTTATAGACGAAGTTTATTGAAAAAACCTTTCCTTGACGCTTTCTCGCAATGCTGT
>Ga0209092_10000634_pt1 | contig 35169 bp, 29 predicted proteins | sample FraStrMetagenome_FD_187446 | JGI IMG/M metagenome (GOLD analysis project Ga0209092, IMG submission 187446) | Marine eukaryotic phytoplankton communities from Arctic Ocean - Fram Strait ARC3M Metagenome (SPAdes) (version 2) | ecosystem: Environmental > Aquatic > Marine > Oceanic | place: Fram...
ACCTTTACCTGACAAGAAAGACGTGCACCATCTTTTAATTCTTTTCTACTAAAATGGGGTGTTTCTGTTGGTAAAGCTTCTCCTCCACCTTCCAATACGTGGCATTCGCATTGAATACAAGTTCCACCTCCACCACAAGCAGATGGTAAAAATATTTTATTAGCTCCTAGGGTTGTTAAAAGGGTTCCCCCACTCGCAACTTCTATTTCTTTTTCACCATTGATAGTAATTTTTACGGGACCCGATGGTGATAATTTTTGTTTTGTAAAAAGTAATAAAGCTACCAATAAAAGTGTCAACACTAAAAAAGCGACAACGGTTGCTATTACTACTCCTGTTATACTTGGTGCTAAAAACATAGTATTATTTTTTTAATTCTGAAACAACAACTGTTTGAGTTGCTTCTACTTCTTCTTTTTCTATTGTTGTTTGTTGTTCTTCTACTTTTTCAGTTGTTTCTTCTACTGGAGACGTTGCTGTATCGCCACTACCAGTTAGCATTCCTCCAAAACTCATAAATCCAATTGCCATTAACCCGGTTATGATAAATGTAATTCCTAAACCTCTTAGGGGAGCAGGCACATTACTGTAGCGTATTTTCTCTCTAATTGCTGCTATGGCTACTATAGCTAAAAACCAACCAATCCCGGAACTGAACCCATAGTTTAGAGCTAATCCAGCAGTTTCAATTTCTCTAGACTGCATAAATAAAGAACCTCCTAAAATAGCACAGTTTACAGCTATTAATGGAAGAAAAATACCCAAAGAGTTGTATAAAGAAGGTGAAAATTTTTCTACGATAATTTCAACTAGTTGAACCATAGTGGCTATGGTTGCAATAAATAAGATAAACGATAAAAAGCTTAAATCATAATCTGCATAAACACTCAATTCTGGTGTATCTCTATTACCATCAATCCATGCTAAGGCTCCTGGTTGTAAAATATATTGATCTAAAAACCAATTTAAAGGAACAGTTACGGTAAGTACAAAAATAACAGCAGCTCCTAAACCTACTGCAGTGCTAACTTTTTTAGATACTGCTAAGTATGAACACATACCTAAAAAGTATGCAAATACCATATTATCTACGAAAATAGATTTAAAAAATAATTCTATGTGCTCTAACATATTTTATAATTTTATTGTAAAAAAATACAAGAATGGTGCATTCTTAGTTTTCTTCAATTAATGCTTTATTTTTACTTCGTTGTACCCAAATAATGATACCTACCACAATTAATGCCATTGGAGGCAGTACCATAAATCCGTTATTTTCATATCCAATTGCATAAAGTCCCGTTTTTTCTACAGAGTCTCCCAATACTTTTATTCCAAACAAGGTTCCAGATCCTAATAGCTCTCTAAAAAATCCAACGATAATAAGTATCACTCCGTAACCTAGTGCGTTACCAATACCATCTAAAAAGGAACGCCAAGGACCATTGCCCAGCGCAAAAGCTTCAAAACGCCCCATGATAATACAGTTTGTAATAATCAATCCGATAAAAACCGAGAGTTCTTTACTTAATGAATAAGCGAAAGCCTTTAATACTTGATCTACAATAATTACTAAAGTAGCTACAACGATAAGTTGTACAATAATTCTAATTTTTGAAGGAATAATGTTACGCATTAAAGAAATTACCACGTTACCCATTCCTAAAACAAAAATTACAGAAACTGCCATTACAATTGAAGGCTTTAGTTGAGCAGTAATTGCAAGTGCAGAACAAATTCCTAATACTTGAATCGTAATTGGATTATCATCCGATAATGGATCCTTAATTAATTTCGCATCTTTTTTTGAAAGTAATCCCATTGGTTAATTATTTAAAGTTTTTAAATAAGGAACATACATAGCAAGGTCCTTTTTTAACATTACCGATACTCCATCACCTGTAATCGTTGCCCCTGCAAGTGCATCCACTTCATAATCATCTTTTATCAAATTTTTAGGATCATTATTTCCTTTGGCAACTTTAATCCCCTGAAAAGCACCTTTTTCTAATAGTTGCTCTCCCACAAAATCATCCATAAAATAACGTTGTTTTATTTCGGCTCCAAGACCTGGTGTTTCTCCTTTATGATCAAAATATACCCCTTGAACAATCATTTCTTTATCAACTGCAACAAAGCCCCAAATTGCATCCCATAACCCTTTCCCTCGAACTGGCATGATATATAACTCTGAACCGTCTTTTTGACCAATAAACAACGGTAATCTTCTTTGATAATCATCACTTTTTGCTTTAGTACTTTCTTTTTTAATGTCAATTAAATAAGCTAAGTCATTTTCAGTAGCTTGATCTCCTTGAACAACTAACTGTTTGGTTATATATTTATTAAAAACTTCTGCGACGTTATCAGTCGAAATAAAAGCAACATCTCCGGTACCTTCATTGTTATTTATACCCATGGCATACAAGATATTTTGTTGTTTTTCAAATTTCTCATTTGCTTTAATTCTTGGCTTTAATCCACTAGCAAATCCAGCTAGAAGAGAACCAACTATTACAACCATAACAATAGCGAACAGTATGGTATATGAATTCTTATCGGTTTTATTAGCCATATTAATTAGTTTTTACTTTTAAACGTTTCATTCTTCTTTTTACATTTGCTTGAACCACATAGTGATCTATTGTAGGAGCAAATACATTCATTAGTAGAATAGCTAAAAATACTCCTTCTGGATATGCCGGATTAAATACTCGAATCATTATAGATACAAATCCAATTAAAAAACCATATATCCATTTGCCTTTATTTGTTTGAGAGGCTGTTACAGGATCTGTTGCCATATAAACAGCTCCAAATAGTATACTTCCAATTATTAGATGTTGCCAAAATGGAACATTCATTAGGCCATAAAATTTGTTGGTTTCTCCAATCCATCCTGCGTCCACTACACCATTAAAAATTAAGCCCATAACTAGGGCACCTAACAATGTCGATACAATAATTCTCCAACTTCCTATTTTTGTGAATATTAAAAATAGTGCTCCGATGATAATCAAAAACTTTGAGGTTTCACCCACAGATCCTGGGATTAAACCCCAAAACATATCCCAATAATCATAACTGACAGAATTATTTTGAGCATAAGCACCTAAAATAGTCTCGCCTGATATCGCGTCTAGATTTTCGCCCGCTGCGATGAGCTGGTCTCTTTCAACAGCACCATGGACCCATACCTTATCGCCTGACATCCAAGTAGGATATGCAAAAAATAGAAATGCTCTAATGGTCAATGCAGGGTTTAAAATATTCATTCCGGTACCACCAAAAACTTCTTTACCAATAACAACTCCAAAAATAACAGCTACCGTTAGCATCCAAAGTGGAATATCTATAGGTACTATTAATGGAACTAACATTCCTGTTACTAGGTATCCTTCTTCAACTTCGTGACCTTTAATAACTGCAAATAAAAATTCTACAGCAAGTCCAACTCCGTAAGAAATTATAACTAGAGGAAGAACTTTCCACATTCCAATCACCAAATTATCCCAGGTCCAAAAAGTAGACCCAAAAAATCCTTTTGCTGCTTCTATATCACCCAATGCGAGATAATGCTGATAACCTGCATTAAACATCCCGTAAATCAAACACGGTAATAATGCCATAATTACAGTATTCATGGTCCGTTTTAAATCATCGGCAGCTTTAATATGTGTACCCCCGTGAGTGGTCTCATTTGGCAGGTATAAAAAAGTATGAAGTGCATTAAATGCTGGAGCCATTTTGGTTCCTTTATACTTTTCTTTTAATTGATGTAAATTACTTTTTAATCCCATTAACCTATCTCTTTATACATTAAGTCTAAACCTTTTCTTATTATATCTTGGTGTGGTTGTTTAGAAACACAAATAAACTCTGTTAAGGCAAAATCCTCTGGAGCGACTTCATACATTCCTAAAGCTTCCATTTCATCTAAGTCTTCATACTTACATGCCTTTAAAATTTGCATTGGAAGAATATCTAATGGAAATACTTTTTCAAATGAACCAGTCACAACAAAAGCTCGATGTTCACCGTTAGTATTGGTATTTAAATCATATTTCTTTTTGGGTTGCAACCATGAAAACGTCAAGGCTCTAGTAACGGAAAGTTTATTAAAAATCGGTTTATTCCAACCAAAAAATTCATAATCGTCTCCTTCAGGAATTACCGTAACGGTGTTGGTATAATAACCTAAATGACCTTTTGGTGTAATTTTGTTTCCCGAAAGAACATTACCATCAATAATTCTAACATGTTCCTCTTTTAAGCCTGAGGTGTAAAGAATTGTAGAGACCTCGGAGCCGATTTTAGTTGTATAATATTTTGGATTTTTTACAGAGGATCCTGATAAGGCAACAATACGTTCAGCATTAAATTTACCGGTAAGTAATAGTTCACCAATCACGACTAGATCTTGAGGGCTTATCGTCCAAACTACCTCTCCTTTATTTACTGGATCTAATTTGTTGATCAAAGTACCCACATTTCCGGCAGGATGAATTCCTGTAACAGTGAGAACCGATATATCTTTTAATCCCTCAAAAATACTTTTTGAATTTTTACCTACACCTACATTCAATACTCCGTCTGTTAATTTACTTACAGCAGAAACAGCAGCTTGTAATTCTTTTTCTTTACCCATCAAAGTAAAGTCAAAATCAGCGGCTAAGGGTGCAGTAGAGAATGCTGAAACAAAAATAGCTTTTGGTTTAATATCTGGATTAGCAATAATATCGTAAGGTCTCTGCTTTATAAATGGCCAACAACCAGTTGCTAACAAATGGTTCTTAATTTCATTTTCATCCATAGAAACAATAGAAGCTACTCCGTGATCTAAATAATCATCTTTTTGATCAGCTTCAATAACTATTTCTGTGATAACTCTTTTTGCTCCTCTTTCAATTTTTTGCACAATCCCACTAACTGGAGAAACAAATTTGATTTTTTCCTCGGCCTTTGAGTAAAATATAACGTCACCTGCTTTTAGTTTTGCTCCTTCTTTTACCACCAATTTTGGTGTGATAAGATGAAACTCTGAAGGCCTAATAACAAATGTTCTAGAACGAGGCGCTTTTGAAAGAGTTTTGCCGGCCTCACCATTCAAGCGAATATTAAGACCTTTTTTAATCTTGATGTCTTTAGACATAGAAAACTAGTATTAAATTCTATTAAAAAAATCCCTTTTTTTGGGTATGCAAATTTATAAAAATTATGTTGGTACACCCATAAAAAAAAACAATTTTATTTATAAATAATTACATTAAAAAAAAGCCCCTGATTTAGGTATAAATATTGCTTATATTTAGGGTCTAAAACAATGTATTATGCATAAAAATATTATAATTTTATTTTTATTTTTTTACTACCATCATTCATTAATTGCTCAATATGCCGAACATGTAGCTCCAGAATTTATAAAAACTATTCAGTTTCTCGGTAGTACCAAACAAAGTCAACTACCGATCATCCGTTTAGGTGAAAAAGTTTACCTCTCATTTGATGCACTAAATGGGAACGAAGCTGATTACTATTATAAAATTACTCATCATGATTTTGATTGGAGATTAAGTGACTTAACAAAAGGTGAATATATGGATGGATTTGATGATGTTCGCCTGTATGAATATTCCAACTCTTTTAATACACTAAAAGGGTATTCGCACTATACCCTAAAAATTCCGAATAGAGATACTCGAAAACTGACAAAAAGTGGAAACTATATGGTTTCTATATACAATGATGACGGCGAACTAGTTTTTTCTAAAAAATTTATGATTATTGAAAACAAAGTTACTGTAGCTGCGTCTGTTAAAAGAGCTCGAAATTTAGAAAACATACAAACAAAACAGGTAGTTCAATTTGTTATTGATTCACCAAACTTATTACTTACAAATCCTAAAGAAACAGTAAATACGTTAATATTACAAAATAGCAATCTAAATTCTCCGATCACAAATTTAAAACCCCAGTACACGATAGGTTCTCAATTAATATATCGATATGATAAAGAAGCAAGCTTTGATGCCGGAAACGAATATTTGTTTTTCGATAATAAGGATATTAGATCAGGAAGTTCAAGCATCCGTAAAATTGACTTAACTGACATTTACAATACTTATCTCTATACAAATAGTGCACGTTTTGAAAGACCATATACGTATAATCCAGATATCAATGGTAATTATCAAATTAGAATTTTATACCCAACAAGTGATATTTCTATCGAGGCTGACTATGCAAGGATTCACTTTACACTTCAATATTTTGAAGATTTAAATGACAAAGAAATTCATGTGTATGGAAATTTCAATAATTACACAATCGACGAAACTACTTACATGAAATATGATAGCTTTTCAGATACCTACGCTAATCAAATGTTATTAAAACAAGGGTTTTACAATTATAAGTATGTTGTTGTTAATCGAGATGGAACTATTGATTACGGTGCTATCAGCGGAAATTATTGGCAAACCGAAAATGATTACACGGTATTGGTATACTTTAGAGATTTGGGAGCTCGCTACGATCGCATAATTGGAATGGGTAAAACAAATTCGTCCATCATTAATAATCAATAATAAAATTAAATATAATTTATTTTTAATATTAAATATCTCAACATGAAGGCGCTATTTTTTGACGGAAGTATTAAAAAAAGATTCCAAAAGGTCTATTAAGTTTAGTACTTGAAATTTGTACCTTTGCAAATCTAAATTTATAATAAACATATTATGGGAAAAGGATTTTTTGAAGTACCAATTGCTGTTAATGAACCAATAAAAGGATACGCTCCTGGCTCTCCAGAACGCACAAAAGCACTAGATGCTTACAAAAAAATGTACAATAGCACAATTGATGTGCCTATGTATATAAATGGTGAAGATGTTAAAACAGGTAATATTGATACGATGTCTCCTCCTCACGACCACCAACATATAGTAGGAACCTACCATAAAGCAGAGAAAAAAAATATAGATACTGCCATTCTAGGAGCTTTAGAAGCAAGAAATACTTGGGCTAATACACCGTGGGAACAAAGAGCTGCAATTTTTCTTCGTGCTGCTGAATTAATTGCAGGTCCATACAGAGCAAAAATAAATGCTGCCACTATGGTTGCTCAATCTAAAACTATCCATCAAGCAGAGATAGATGCTGCCTGTGAATTGATTGACTTTTTACGCTTTAATGTTCAGTTTATGACTGAAATATATGCAGAACAACCTGAATCTACTTCTGACGCATGGAATCGATTAGAATACCGTCCATTAGAAGGTTTTATTTATGCTATTACCCCGTTTAATTTTACTGCAATTGCAGGAAATTTACCAGCTAGTGCTGCATTAATGGGTAATGTAGTTATTTGGAAACCAAGTGACAGTCAAGTATTTTCAGCTAAAATTGTATTAGATGTATTTAAAGAAGCAGGTGTACCCCCTGGAGTTATACAAATGGTAATGGGTGATCCAGTAATGATTACAGACACTATATTAGCAAGTCCAGATTTTAGTGGAATTCATTTTACAGGTTCAACGAATGTTTTTAAAAATATCTGGCAAAAAATTGGAACTAACATTCACAATTACAAAACGTACCCTAGAATAGTTGGTGAAACAGGAGGAAAAGATTTTATTGTAGCTCATAAAACTTCAAATCCAAAACAGGTGGCAACAGCCATCGCAAGAGGTGCTTTCGAATTTCAAGGTCAAAAATGTAGTGCAGCAAGTAGATGTTATGTCTCCAAAAGTATTTGGAATGATGTAAAAAACAATCTTATAAATGACGTAAACTCATTTAAAATGGGCTCTCCAGAAGATATGAGTAATTTCATTACAGCGGTAATCCACGAAGGCTCATTTGATAAATTAGCTAGCTATATAGATAAAGCAAAATCTGATGATAATGCTGAAATAATAGTTGGTGGTAATTATGACAAAAGCAAAGGATATTTTATTGAACCAACAGTTATCTTAACTAAAGATCCTAAATACACAACAATGTGTACAGAGCTATTTGGTCCTGTAGTAACGATTTTTGTTTTTGAAGATGATCATTGGGAAGAAACACTTCAGTTGGTTGACAAAACAAGTGAATACGCGCTCACTGGAGCAGTGTTTAGCGAAGATAGATATGCACTAGAACTAGGAGTTAAAATATTACAAAATGCCGCAGGTAATTTCTATATAAATGACAAGCCTACAGGAGCTGTTGTTGGGCAACAACCTTTTGGTGGTGCTAGAGCAAGTGGAACAAACGATAAAGCTGGAAGTAAGTTAAATCTTTATCGATGGGTATCACCAAGGATGATTAAAGAAACTTTTGTTACACCTACAAACTATAGATATCCTTTTTTAGGATAAATTTAAAAAAACAATCATAAAAAAAACCTCAACATTAGTTGAGGTTTTTTTTATAAATAACAGTGTGAATCTATTCGTAAGGTTTATTTTCTCCCAACTCAGCAAACTGAGAATTTAAAGCGGTATTATCACTGTTTACTACCAAAACCACTACACTCATATTCGCAGTATTATAATTTTCAGGTATTGAGAAAGAAAAAGTTCTATTGTAGGTTGCTAAAGCAGCTGTACTTGAAATAGCATCTCCTGTTAAATTTGTCAAAGAATTTCTTAAACCATGATTTTGCTCAAAATTAGGAATTGGATTTCCTAACTGGTAATATGGACTTGTCGGGTCATCGTTGTAGTAATTAACCTGATCTTGTAATATGCCACTTTCGAGGAGATAAACCACGAGTTTATCGCCAGTCATAAAACTTTGTTCATTCACAAGTTCAACTTCAATAATTAAATCATTAGTATCCGTTGAGAGCTCGGAGTTTATTGCAATCCCTATATTAGTGTCTAAACCAGTCAAGCTTGTAATTTCGTCTAAGCTGTATGGATTACTCCAATTAATTGTTCTATTTATTTTTGCAGTTGGATAACCGAAAACACCAAATGCATCTCTCAATTCATCAACTTGTGGAAAGTGTAAAAGATCTGGATCACCACTTCCGGTTTTGTGAATTGTTATAATTGTTAGATCGTCAGTCATATCATGAGCGTCGTCAATTGCCGCAGTGACTATTGGACAATACCCACACCAAGTACCTGTATAATCTTCAACAACTACTTTTCTTTTTGGAATAATAACATCGAATGTTTCAGTATTTGTTGTTACAACGGTTCCATTTTCTGTGTATATACCATAAACTTCAAATTCTCCAATTATTTCGGAAGTAAAAATATTCCCTTGAATTTCTGTATCATTAACAAAAAATGTTGCCTGCAAAGAAATATCTTCACCTAATTCATTTATGATTTTAAAAGGAATTTCTTGGTTTCGAAGTGAAGTTTTTCTAACTAAGTCGTCGACTACAATATCAGCAGTAGGTGGTAATAAAGAAATATTATCTTCAGTTCTACTACAAGATGAGATAACAAAAGCAGTGAAAATTAATAATACATAACAGGTATTTTTCATAGGTTAGTTTATTTAAAGTAATTTAAACAAAAGTAATAGAAATTAGAAAAATAAATTATTGATTCCAAAAAAAAATAAAAAAACCTATTAGCATCTGATTATTAATTTAGTGTTTATTAAAATAATTAAATTATTTTTGAACATTCATAAAAAAAACTAACCCATGAAAAAAAATATTTTACTTTTTGTATTTTTAATTACATTCAATGTGTTTTCTCAAGACAATATTCCCAATGTTGACCTAAAAACAATGGAAGGAAAAACTATAAGCTTCCATGAAGTTACCGACCAAAACAATGTTGTTATTATTTCCTTGTGGGCAACATGGTGTGTTCCTTGTATAAAAGAATTAGATGCTATTAGTGATGTCTATGAAGAATGGCAGGAGGAAACTGGGGTTGAACTAATAGCAGTCTCTGTTGATGATAGCAGAACTGTAAAAAGAGTAAAATCTTTAATTAACGGAAAAGGATGGGATTATCAAATTTTATTAGATACAAATAACGATTTAAAACGTGCATTAGGAGCATCAACGGTGCCTCTTACTATTGTAGTTAAAGACAATAAAATTGTTTTAAGACATTCTGGTTACAGTCCTGGATCGGAAGATGAGCTTTATGAAAAAATCAAAGAGCTAACATTATAAATCAACAAAAAACGAAGCAACTACAAATGAAAAAATTACTACTAATTGCATCAATTTTATATAGCACATTAACATTTGCTCAAGATACAGGCTATTTTTTTGGAGGATTTGAATCAAATACTCAATGGCTATTAAATGATGAAGGACTCAACTTTGATGCTCCAAAAGATCAATTAAGATCAAATAATTACTTCAGATTAGATTACAATTTAGGAAAATTTACAGCAGGCGTCCAATACGAATCCTACTTACCATCAGCTCTGTTGGGTTATTCTCCTAAATTTGACGGAAACAATGATATTGGCACTTATTACTTAAATTTTAAGCACGAAACAATAGATATAACAGCTGGATACTTTTATCAACAATTTGGGAATGGACTTATTCTAAGAAGTTGGGAAGATCGACAGCTAGGAATTAACAATGCTTTAAAAGGAATTCGGGTTATTTTCACACCAACAGACTATTTAGATTTAACTGGTATTTACGGAAAAACAAGAAATGGATTTGATGTTTCTGAGGGAATAACGCAAGGTATTGATGCTAACTTAAATATTAGCGAAGCACTAAAAATTGATCGTATAGATTTAGATTTAGGTGTTAGTTATGTTGGCCGATATCAAAATAACGGTACAAATGATACCATACCCAGCACTGTAAACGCCTATGGAGGAAGGTTAAATTTTGTAGCCGGAGATTTTTATGGAGGTATAGAAGCCATCATCAAAGATCCGGATGTAATTGCTAACGAAGGTCAACTATCATCCAACAAATTATATGATGGAACTGCAATGCAAATTGATTTAGGGTATGCTAAAAAAGGGCTTGGAATAAATGCCACCTTCAGAAGGTTAGAAAACTTCTCTTTTTATGCAGATCGTTTAGCTGAGGGAAATATTTATAACCAAGAACTTATTGGCTATACCCCTGCACTTACCAAACAACAAGATTATATGTTAACTAATATCTATGTTTACAATGCACAACCAAGATTAATAATAGAAACGTACGATCAAAGAGCAGGTGAAGTTGGAACACAGATAGATTTATACTATAAGTTTAAAAAAGGCACTTTATTAGGCGGAAAATACGGGACAAAAATCGCTGGAAATTTTTCGTATTGGGCTGGTTTAGATGCAGAATATCATATAGAAAACAGGTGGTATAAAGCCGAATTTATTGGTAAAGGACCTCGTTTATTTAGAGATGTTAGTGTTGAAGTCAAGAAGAAAATAAACAAAAAATGGAGTGGAGTAGCAACATTCCAAAATGTGATTGTTGACAAAGGTATTGTATATGGGGGACCTCTATCAGTTGAAGAAGATATTAAAGCCTCCATTGCTGTTTTAGAGGGTACCTATAAAATTAAAGGATCTAAATCTGTTAGATTTGTTGCTCAACATTTATGGGCTGAAAAGGATCGGAAAAATTGGGTGGCCGGAGTATTTGAGTATAATTTTAATTCAAATTTTGCATTATACCTTGCAGATAATTGGAATTATGGAGATACAGACATACATTACTACAGTGCGGGGGGTAGTTATTCTAAAGGCAGAACAAGATTTGCTATGAATTATGGTAGACAAAGAGGAGGTTTAATATGCATTGGTGGAGTTTGTAGATTTGTGCCGGAAAACACAGGTCTTACAGCAAATTTAACTGTAAACTTTTAAATTTATAAATAAAAAAAGCTCCAAAATTTTGGAGCTTTTTTTATTTAGAATGATTTTTATTTTTTTAGAATTTTCAAAGTCTTAGAAATTCCCTCTGTCGTTTTAAACTTGACAATATACATTTGAGGACTCAAATAAGACATATTAATTGTATGATTTCCTGTACTCAAAATTTGTGAATTTATTAATTGACCTTGCAAGTTGTAGATGATCATATCCATATCTTCCAAAGCGTTAACTTCCATATTGTTAAAGATAACCGTTGAGGTTATTGAAACTCCTAATTCTCTAAAATCGTTCGATCCAAGGATAGGATCATAACGGTACGTGAAATTTAAGTCGTTTCCTATATCAGTACCTTCAGAATCAGTTAGGTAAAACCTAAAATTATAATCTTGCACTTCATTACTTTCTAAAGTAGCAGCAAAATGGTTTCCGCTTGGAGTAGTTTCTCCTGCTGGGATTGTCACAAAGTTTGGAGCAGGTGGTATAGATTGCCCAATAACTAAATCAATAAAACATTGATCGAAACACAATTCAAAACCACTTCCATCAGCATTCACTGCGCTTACAAATTCTATTCTCATATAAATATCTTCGTCACTATCATTAGTAACAAAATAATCAAAGGATCCAGCTGGAACCCCAAAATTATTCATAGTAACTACCATCCCTTCCGTTACTTCTTCACCGTCGTGATCAGTTATTGTATAAGGGTTTTGTGCAAATAATGCAAAAGTTGTTAAGAAAACTGCGATAAGTAATAATGTATTTTTCATATTTATTTTAGTTAGTTATTTAGATAAGGTTCAAAATTAAATAAAAATAACATATATTTGACATTGATTTTGTTAAATGTTTAACATTTTATGTTACTTAACACTCAAAAAAATGTAGAATTCAAGCATTATTATTGTAAAATTCAAGCATAAACACATAAAATTAATAACCAACCAAAAAAAATGAAAATAAATTACACACTAAACGTATTATTTACGTTTTTCACACTAACAGTGTTTGCTCAAACAATTGTAAGCACAAATCCTGAAAACAAAAAAGTTGTATTGGAAGAGTTTACTGGCATTCATTGCGTTTACTGTCCAGACGGACATACCATAGCTCAAAATATTCAAAACAATAATACAGGTAATGCTTTCATAATTAATATTCACACTGGTGGATACGCAAATCCTGGTGCAAACGAACCTGATTTTAGAACACCATTTGGTTCAGCTATAGCTGCACAATCTGGTTTAGTAGGCTATCCAGCAGCCACCGTTAATAGAACTAATTTTCCTGGGTTGGAACAAGGCTCATCAGGAACAACTGCAATGAGTAGAAACTCTTGGACTTCAGCTGCTAACACAACGCTCAGCCAATCCTCTGATGTGAATGTTGGAGTTGAAGCAGAAATTGACGTTCAAACTAATACCATAATTGTTCACGTTGAAGCCTTCTATACAGCTAATAGTACTCAAAGTACTAATAAATTAAACGTAGCTTTATTACAAAACAACACGTTGGGACCTCAAACAGGAGGGAATATGGGAAATGAGTACAATCATATGCACCGATTAGTTTGGTTATTAACAGGCCAATGGGGCCAAACAATTTCAACAACGACAGCTGGAACGTTTATTGACGAAACATACACCTACGACATCCCAGACGATTATAACGGTGTTCCTGTAAAAATTGAAGATTTAGAAGTAGTAGCTTTTGTCACTGAAACGCAACAAAAGATCCCCAGTGGAAGTGGCACCTATCCCACTTACTTCAATTTTCCAGAAGAGAACAATGCGCGTCCAACATCAGTAGAAGCAATTTTACCACAATGCGGATTTGATATTGCACCTAATGTCACCATTCAAAATTTCGGAGAAAATGACCTTACAGAAGTTGAAATTACTTACTCAGTTAATGGAGGAGCTTCTCAAAATTTCACTTGGACAGGATCATTGCTTTCGCTACAAAGCGAAACTGTTGAATTACCTGCAATTTCCTATGTAGTTCAAGATGTGAATACTATTGAAATTTCACTGTCTGATGATGACGATAATTCGGATAATCAGATTTCTGAAAACTTTGATATTGCTAATGAGCACACAACTACGATCAATATGATCTTAAGTACAGATAATGCAGGATCACAATGTACCTGGGAAATCATGAATGCTGGTGGAGAAACTTTATACAGTGGTGGTCCATATGGCAACAATGAAAGTGTTGTTGAACAATTCGAATTAACTGACGATTGTTATAGGTTCAGAATTTTTGATAGTGCTGGAAATGGAGGTGGATCTATAGTTTTATATGATACCAACAATGATGTTGTATATAATTCACCTGGAAATTATGGCTTCGGTGAAGAAGCTCATTTTAAAACAGTTGGAGAACTAGGAAATAATGATAACGTTCTAGGTAATATTGTTATTTATCCTAACCCCGCAAAAAACAATCTAAATATCCAAAATGCTGAAAATTCATCGGTCAAAGTATTCGATCTACTAGGTAGAGTTGTTTTATTGGAAAATAATATTTCTCTTAACCAACAGATAGACGTTTCTAAGCTAACAACAGGAACTTACTTAATAAAGATTATTAACGGAAATCAAGTTAAAACAGATAAATTTATTATCAGTAGATAATCAATTTTTTTTATCAAATAAAAAACTTCGAAGTAATTTTCGGAGTTTTTTTATTTATTTTTTTTTGAATTTTAGAGGTAAATGAACGACGCTTTTAGTTTCAAAAAAATCTTCCTCAAAATAATCGTTTAGAGGATAAATTGTAGCTGCTGGGAAATTTAACAATTCGTCGGTTAAGTCACCTCCTTTTAGATATAAAATTCCATTTTTAAGCTCATGGTTGTTTTTCTTTAAAACAGCTAGATAAACCCATCGCACAAAGGTATCCATTTGTGCTACTGCCCTACTCACAATAAAATCATATCGATCATTTAAAGATTCAACTCTAGCATTGGTAATAGTCACATTTTGAAGATTTAAACCCGCTACTACTTCATTAACAACTTTTATCTTTTTTGCAATACTATCTACTAAATGAAATTGAACTTTAGGAAATAAAATTGCAAGAGGTATTCCAGGAAAACCACCACCGGTTCCAACATCCAAAATCTTAGAGCCCGGTATAAATTTTTGAATTTTTGCAATTCCTAGAGAATGTAGAACGTGCCGAAGGTATAGTTCATCTATATCTTTTCGAGAAACTACATTAATTTTTAAATTCCAATCCTTGTAAAGTTCTTTCAATTTTTCAAATTGCGAAATTTGTTGGTCAGATAAATCGGGATAATATTTAAGTAATAATTTCATGATAAAAGTATTTTACAAAAGTACTTATCTTTGTTAAAAATAACCTAAAGAAATATTCGTTATCCATTAAAGAAATGTAAATTTGTAATTCTAATAAAAATCATAAATTTTGAACTATAAACAAGTAAGTTTTTCTAGATCAGACTCAACTAAGTTTTTTAAGACATTAAACAAAAGAGTAAACCAATACTTTAAAGAAAAAAATATTGTAAAAACTGGTAATTGGAAATTATACACCAAAGCCATTATAATGTTTTCGATGTTTTTCGTTCCTTTAATATTGATTTTAACGATAGACATGCCACAATGGACATTACTATTATTAACCGTAATCATTGGAATAGGAATGGCTGGCGTTGGTATGAACGTGATGCACGACAGCAACCATGATTCTTTTTCGAGTAAAAAATGGGTCAATAAGTTAATGGGAAGCAGTATTTACATACTAGCTGGGAATGTTTACAATTGGAAAGTACAACATAACGTTTTGCATCATACCTTTACTAATATTAAAGGCCAAGACGAAGATATTGATGCAGGAAGAATCATCCGCTTTTCGAAACACTCAAAGTGGTTCAATGTCCATAAATTTCAAAAATATTACTCTTTTTTCTTATATGGATTATTAACTATTAATTGGGCAATTACAACTGATTTCAAACAGATGAATAATTACCTAAAACGAAAATTATCTTATGGTAAATTTCCAAATCCTGCAACTGAATGGACTAAGCTTATTATTTCTAAAATAGTCTATTATGCTATTTGGATTGTGCTGCCACTTTTAGTATTGGACTTAGCTTGGTGGAAAGTTTTTATTGGCTTTTTTATAATGCATTATACAGCAGGTATCATATTAAGTGTTGTTTTTCAACTAGCTCATGTGGTACCAAAAACCGATATGCCATTACCAGACAAAAATGGGAATATGAAACATACTTGGGCAATGCATCAATTTTATACAACTGCAAATTTTGCTCCAACAAATAAATTTATTTCCTGGTACACTGGAGGTCTAAACCATCAGGTAGAACACCATGTTTTCCCTCATATTTCCCATATTCATTATGGGCAAATTGCAAAAATTGTAAAAGAAACTGCATTGGAATTTAACTTGCCTTACAACGAATATAAAACAACTAGGAAAGCCATATTAGAGCATTTTAAACAATTAAAATCCTTGGGCGAAAAACCAGCTTTAACAATATAATTTTATATGAATCCAAACCTTTCTAAAAGAATTAATGCCATGGCAACTTCTGCCACATTAGCAATGGCGGCAAAAGCTAGAGAATTAAGAGAAGAAGGAAAAGATATCATAGGACTTAGTCTTGGTGAACCAGATTTTAATGTTCCTGAATTTGTAAAAGATGCTGCCATAGAAGCAGTAAAAGAAAACTATCATTCGTACACTCCTGTTGATGGATATGGTGATTTGAAGAATGCTATTATCACAAAATTCAAACGTGATAATGATTTAATTTATACACCCAACCAAATAGTTGTTTCTACTGGAGCTAAACAATCACTTGCAAACCTAGCTATGGTTATGTTAAATGAAGGAGATGAAGTGCTCTTACCTGCGCCTTACTGGGTTAGTTACAGTGATATAAGTAAATTAGCAGGCGGAGTTCCTGTAGAAATACCAACTTCTATAGAATCTGATTTTAAAATTACTCCCGAAAGCTTAAAAGCATCCATAAGCTCGAAAACAAAAATAATGATTTACAGCTCTCCGTGTAATCCGAGTGGTTCAGTATATTCTAGAGAAGAATTAAGAGCATTGGCAGACGTTTTAATTGATTATCCCGAGATTATCGTAATTAGTGATGAAATATATGAGCATATCAATTTTACAGGACAACATACCTCTATGGCAGTTTTCGAAGACATGTACAATCGAACCGTAGTTGTCAATGGAGTTTCGAAAGCGTATTCAATGACTGGATGGAGAATTGGATACATAGGAGCTCCAGACTGGATAGCTAGAGCCTGTAATAAAATGCAAGGTCAAATTACTAGTGGAGCAAATTGTATTGCGCAACAGGCAACTATAACTGCCCTAGAAAGTTCTCCTAAAAAAATAAAATACATGATCGATGCTTTTAAAGAGCGAAGAAAATTAATATTAGGGTTAATAGCAGAAATACCAGGTTTTAAAACCAACCAACCTCAAGGTGCATTCTATGTCTTTCCTGACATATCCTATTATTTTGGAAAAATTATAAAAGGAACAACCATCAATACAGCCTCAGATTTTTCAATGTATTTACTAGAAAAAGCGAATGTTGCTACCGTAACGGGAGAGGCTTTCGGAAACCCTAATTGTATCCGGATTTCTTATGCGGCTTCAGAAGAAGCTATTACAGAAGCTTGTAAAAGAATTAAGAAAGCTTTGGTGTAAGCCCCAAGATAAAGAAGCAATTATCTATTTCTCCAAAAATAAGGTGTTAATAATATCAAAACTGTAAACAGTTCTAATCTTCCGATCAACATTAAAAAAGCTGACCACCATTTTGCTGCATTAGATAATCCCGAGTAATTATATCCAGGCCCTAAATCTCCCAGCGCAGGACCAACATTACCAAGACTTGACACAGCACCACCTAATGCAGTTTGAAAATCTAAGCCTAAAAGGGAAAAAACTAAAACACCAACAATAAATGACAACAGGTATAAAATAAAAAATCCTAAAATATTAAATACAATTGGTTGATGAACTGCCTTTGTGTTATATCTTACAGGTAAAATAGCTCTTGGATGAAGTGTTCTTCTAAATTCAATCCATCCATTTTTTATCAATATTATATGTCTTATAATTTTAACTCCGCCGGCTGTTGATCCAGCTGAGCCTCCAAGAAACATCAATCCAAAAAAGAAAACAGTTAAAAAAGGAGTCCACAAAGTATAATCAGCACTGACAAAACCCGTGGTAGTAATTATTGCAATAATTTGAAAGGCACTATGTCTAAAACTACTTTCAAATTTCCCCCATACCATTGGATGACTGAAAGATGAACGAGATATATCGGTCTGAAAATAAATCATTATTGAAGCCATAATAGTGAAGATCACTATCGAAAAAATATAAAATTTAAATTCTTCATCCTTAAGGATTTTACTAAATCTTGTTTTGAAAGCAAAATAACTTAAAACAAAATTCGTCCCCGCTAAAAACATAAACAAAATAATAATGTACTGGATAATAGGCTGATCATTCCAAAAAGCGATACTTGAATTCTTTGTAGAAAACCCTCCGGTACTTAGTGTACTTAAGGAGTGATTAACCGCATCAAATAAAGTCATTCCTGCGACTTTCAATAAAATTGTTTCTGCTAAAGTATAGCCAACATAAATTAACCACAGTCTTTTAGCAGTATCTGTAATCCTTGGATGTAATTTATCATTACTAGGTCCAGGAGCCTCAGCAGCAAAAAGCTCCATTCCTCCAATTCCTAATAAAGGGAGAATAGCGATTGCCAAAACTATAATTCCCATACCTCCTATCCAATGAGTTATACTTCTCCAAAACAGCACCCCTTTAGGAATAATTTCGATATCATTTAAAATTGAAGCTCCTGTTGTGGTATACCCACTCATGGTTTCAAAGAATGCATCCGTAAAACTTGGGATAGAGTCTGTAAATAGGTATGGAAGTGTTCCTGCTAATGACATAAAAATCCAGCCGAAAGTTACAATTACATAACCATCTCTTTTTTGAAGTTCTTTACGCTTATTTCGAGTTAAAAGCATCAAGATTAAACCTATCAATAAAGTTACCAGACCTGCCTCTAACATCTCCTTTTCAACTCCATCTCTATAGTAAAAACTAACAAGGGTAGCTAAAAGCATAAAACCTCCGTTAACCATGATAAGCAAACCCATCAGGTGGAAGATAATTTTAAAATTCAATTTAACAAATGAACTCATCAAACAAATAATTTTTCTACCTTTTTTATTGATTGAGGAAGACAACAGACTACGACTCGATCTCCTGCAATAATATTAAAATCTCCTAGCGCAATCATACCTTCGCCATCTCTAATAATTCCACCAATAATTGCTGATCGAGGAAAATCTATTTTTTTAACTAATTTATTGCAAACAACTGATTTAGGAGTGACTAAAAATTCTAAAATTTCAGCATTCATGTTGTTAAGCTTTGTCATTGCAACAATTTCTCCCTGTCTTATATATCGAAAAATATTGTTCGCAGCTAATAATTTTTTATTTATTAATGTATCTATACCAATGGAGTGTGATAATTGATAGTAATCCATATTTTCTACCAATGCTATGGTCTTTTTAACCCCTTTAGATTTAGCAACTAAGCAAGACATGATGTTTGTTTCACTATTTCCAGTTACTGCTATAAATGCGTCCATATCACAAATATGCTCTTCATCGAGTAAATCAACATCTCTCCCATCACCTTGAATGACAAGACAATCAGGAACAGCGTCAGCAATATCAAAAGCTTTATCTTTACTTTTTTCTATTAATTTTATTTTAAAACCGTGATTACATAGATCTCGTGCAGTTTTAGATCCTATATTACTAGCTCCTAAAATCATCACATTTTTAATTTCGATTCTAACTTTTCGAGTCAATTTATAAATCAAATCTATCCCTTTTTGGGTAGTCGTAAAATATACTTGATCCCCTTCTTTAAATTGTGTGTCTCCTCTTGGTATTATTGTATATTGAGAAGCATATCGCTGAATAGCAATTGGCATGTATTCTAAATTTGGATATAATTCAGCGACTTCTTGAACTGTTTTTCCTACGAATGCTGTGGTTCTCGAAAGAATAAGACCAATCATTAAAAGCGCACCATCCTCAAACTCAAATGTGTCGTTAAATGCACTTTGATTTAGTAATAGTTCAATCTCTTTTGCAGCAAGTGATTCTGGTGAAATTAATTCGTCAATTCCTATTTTTTCGAACCCTACTTCATCTTTATTGTGAATAAATTCTGTATTTGAAATTCTAGCTATAGTATGTTTAACCCCTAATTGTTTGGCTAATACACAAGCAGTTATATTGGTAGTTTCGCTTGAGGTTACACTAATAAATAAGTCTGCATCACTAACTTGAGCATCTTTTAAAACAGAAATCGAAGTCGCATTACCTCTAACTACTCTAATATCTAGATGAGTACTCGCATAGATTAAAGACTCCCTATTCACGTCAATTAAGATAATATCCTGTGACTCAAAAGACAGAAGCTTGGCTAAGTGAAATCCTACTTCTCCAGATCCTGCTATAATTATTTTCATGGTAAACAAATGAATATGATAATACAAATGTATTGAAATAAAATAAAACCAACTCTTTGGAAATCACAAATCTATTTTCATAAAAATAGATAAACTTATACCAAAAAATATGTAATTTTACGGCCGCTATGATATTAGATAAAAAAGTTACTCCATATAAAGACTCAAGTTTAAACAAAAAAGAACAAGTAGAGAAAATGTTTGACACCATCTCTGGAAACTATGATGGTCTAAATCGTTTAATTTCTTTTGGAACCGATTTAAAATGGAGAAAAAAAGTTTTAAAATATATCATACAACACCAACCGGAAAGTATTTTAGACATCGCAACTGGCACGGGAGACTTAGCTATTAAATTTGCTGAAAAAACTGAAGCTTCTGAAATCATAGGATTGGATCTGTCTGAGGGAATGTTATCCGTTGCAAGAAAAAAGGTCATTGATACTACGTTAGAAAGTAAAATTAATTTTATCAAAGGTGATTCTGAAGCATTACCATTCGATGAAAATAGTTTTAGTGCAATTACAGTTTCTTTTGGGATTAGAAATTTTGATAATTTAGAAAAAGGTCTTTCAGAAATTTTAAGAGTTTTAAAACCAAATGGGCTTTTAATTATTCTTGAGACTTCTGTACCAACAAAATTTCCATACAAACAGGGATATCAGTTTCATTCAAAAATTTTACTTCCTATTATTGGAAAACTATTTTCAAAAGATAAAGTTGCCTATGATTATCTCAGTGAAAGTGCATCAATTTTTCCTTATGGCATCAGACTCAACAATATTTTACAAAATATTGGGTTTATAAATGTGAAAAACAAACCACAAACTTTTGGCGTAGCAACTATCTATACTGCCACCAAATTATAATGAAAAAAACAGTTATTTTTCTTTTGATATTGCTTGTTGCACAAACTGCAAAGGCACAATTATTTAGTAAAGAAAGAATTCTGAATAGGGCAAATATTGATCAAAAAACATTGTCATGGGGCTATTATCTTGGTTTTAATAATTACGATTATTATTTTGATTACAAAGAACAAAACCAGGGAGATAATACCGATATTTTAGTTACTGGAGAAACTGGTTTTAATGTTGGGTTGTTAGGAAACTTGAGAATCAGTAACTACTTTGACTTAAGGCTAGAACCTGGGTTAAGCTTCACAAAAAGAAATCTTGTTTTTCCTGGTTTTACAGACCCAAAAGATAATTTAAGAGAAGTTAAAGCTACCTATATACATATCCCTTTGCTTTTAAAAGTATCTACAAAAAGATTAAATAATATTAAACCCTTTTTAATCGGAGGTTTTTCCACCTCTTTTAATTTGGCAAGTAACGAAGATAACCCTGAAGATAATGCAACAGGAACATTCAGATCTACCAGCAGTAATTTTAGTTATGAGTTGGGATTTGGAATCGACATTTATCTTTATTATTTTAAATTTACTCCCTCAATTCGGGGTGTTTTTGGGCTTAACGATCAATTAGTTAGAGATAAAAACCCAAACAGTGGTTGGACAAAAAATATTGAAAAAATGACCTCGAGAGGTGTATTTATTAATTTTACAATTCAGTAAATCTTTTAAATTCACTAAATAATATTGCAGTAGCTGCAGCTACATTTAGACTCTCCGTTTGATGATTGTTGCCAAATCGAGGGATTCCGATTTTATGTGTGGTTAAGTTTAATAAGGTATCTGAAATTCCATTTGCTTCATTACCTACAATAACAATTGCATTTTCTGGTAGTTTTTCTTTATAAATATTTTTTCCATCCATGGTCCCAGCATAAACAGGAAGTTCATTTAAAGACAAGTATTTTGTCAAATCACAATAACTAATACTTACCCTTGATATAGAACCCATAGTTGCTTGAATAACTTTAGGATTAAAACAATCTACACTATCTGATGAACAAATTATATTAGATACATTAAACCAATCAGACAACCTTATTATGGTTCCTAGATTACCAGGGTCTCTAATTGAATCTAAAAGTAGAGTTATTCCTTCTTTTTTAGGTTTTTTTTGTTCTGGAATAGTAAAAACAGCAACCGAATTATTGGCATTTTTCAAAAAACTAATTTTTGAAATTTCTTCATCAGAAATTATTTCAGAATTGACGCCTGCAAATAGATCCTCGACAGTAGCATATAAAGAATGTAATTTAAATTTCGCCGACAATAGCTCATTGATAACTTTTGGCCCCTCTGCTACAAATAATTTTAATTTACTACGATACTTTTTTTGCTGTAAGCTTCTTATTAATTTAATTTGACTTTTGCTTATCAAAATAATGTATTTTTGACGTTATTAAATAAAGGAATTTGACTCAAACTCTGACAAAAATATCATTATTTTTAGGATTAACTATAGTAATTGTTTCATGTAATGCTGTTAAACGAGTTCCTGGCGAGAAACAGTTACTCACTAAAAACACGATAATTATAGACAGTGTTATAAATAAAGACTTCAAAACTAAAAATTTAATTTACCAGCAACCCAATAAAAAAGTTCTTGGTGTACCATTGAGTCTTCATCTTTTCAACTTAGCAAAAACACAACCAGATTCTACATTTCAAAATTGGCTCCAAAATAAGCCCAATAGAGAGAAAAGAATGAATCATATCTATTCAAAAAAACAGGTAAACAAAATGGCTACAAGTTTTATTGGATTCAACAAATGGCTTCAAAAAATTGGGGACCAACCAACTATTATTGATATAAAAAAGTTAGAAAACAATCTTCAATATATAAATAATTACTATTCAAGTTTTGGGTGGTTTAATACCGAAACTAGCTTTAAAATTGACACTATTAAAAATAAACGTGCAGCAATCACTTATTATATTAAAAAAAACACTCCCTATGAAATCGGTACCATTGAAAAAGAAATAAATTCACCAATTGTGGATTCATTGTTTGGCACTATTCAAAATAAATCTTTAATTATTAAAGGGAATCAGTATTCATCAATTGACTTTAACAGAGAGCGAGAGCGCGTTTCTAAAATTTTCAGAAATTCAGGTTTATATTATTTTGATCCAAGTTATATTGAATTTGAAGCAGACTCCGTAAACACCAATCATAAAGTAAATATTGTGTATAAAATACCTGATCAAAAAATCAGGGAAAACGATACCACTCGAACCGAACCTTTTAAAATTTATAAAATTAGTGAAGTACAACTTGTAACTGATTATAATTACAAGAACAGAAATGAGACTATCTCTGATTCTATCGAATATAATGGATATCATATCTATAGTTATGACAAATTAAAATATTTCCCAAAAGCAATAACTGATGCAATTGCTATCTCTCCAGGAAAAATTTTTAAAGATTCGGAGCGAAGTTTAACCTACAGTCAGATAAGTGATTTAAAAATATTTAAGTATCCAAAAATATCCTATGTTGAAGACCCAAAAGATTCAACAGGAACCCATTTAATAGCCACCGTATTATTGACATCTCGTAAAAAATATTCGTTAGGTTTAGATTTTGACGCTTTTACCTCTACAATCCAACAATTTGGTATCGGTTTTAAAGCCTCATTCTCTATTAGAAATGTTTTCAAACGAGCAGAAATATTCGAAATATCGGCAAAGGGAAGAGTTGGTTCATCAAAAGATGCTGGAGATAATGAGAGTCGATTTTTTAACAATTCAGATATAGGAGCTGATATGAAACTTATATTCCCTAGGATTATTTTTCCTGTAAAAACAGAAAAGCTCATACCAAAATCAATGTCACCGTCAACTTCAGCAACTATAGGTTTTACAAATCAAAATAATATTGGTTTGGATAGACAAAATATTAATTTAATTTATAACTATCGCTGGAAACCTAAAGTTAAAATAACCAATCATCTAGACTTATTTAATATTCAATTTGTAAGAAATTTAAATCCAGAAAATTATTACAATGTATATACAAGTTCATACAACAGTTTAAATGATATAGCCATTGAATCTGACTATGAATTTGATGATCCAGAAAACAGACAACTCCAAATACCTGAAGAAACTAGTGAGTTTTTGACTCAATCTTTAGACATTACCAATCCATTAAACCTAAATTCAGAAGAGCAAGAAGATGTTTTAAGTATTTTTGAAAGACAAAAAAGACTTACTGAAAATAACTTAATCTTAGCAATGAACTTTACTTGGACTAAGGATACACGTGAGAGTATAAAAGACAACTCCTTCTATAGAATTCGATGGAAAATAGAATCTGCAGGATTAATACTTAACGAATTAGCAAAAGCAATAGACACTCCAAAAGATTCCTTAGGAAGTTATCTAATAAATGACGTTGCTTATTCTCAATATATAAAAGCAGAAGCCGAATACATCAAACATTGGGATTTAAATTATCAAAATAAATTTGCATTTAGAAGTTTTGTAGGTATTGCAGTTCCCTATGGAAATAGTAAAAGTATCCCTTTTACAAGAAGTTATTTCGCAGGAGGAGGTAATGACAACAGAGGATGGCAAGCCTATGAATTAGGTCCTGGTAGTAGTGGTGGCGTCTTAGATTTTAATGAAGCAAATTTTAAAATAACGATTAACAATGAGTATCGATTTAAATTATTTGATGCTTTTAATGGAGCGCTGTTTATTGATGCTGGAAATATTTGGAATACTCTTGACAATATTACAGAACCAGAAGAAACATTTACAAGTTTAAAAGATTTACAAGATATTGCTATATCTTCTGGATTTGGATTGCGTTATGACTTTGGTTTTTTTGTTTTTAGGTTGGATATAGGTTTTAAAACTTATGACCCTTCATACCCAAAAGAAAGCAGATGGTTTACAGATTATAATTTTGGGAATGCAGTTTATAATATAGGAATCAACTATCCATTTTAAACCATAATATTTTATTATTTTTGCTATCTAATAATACAATTATGAGTCATTCAATCAAACCGGGTGTAGCTACCGGAAAAGAAGTACAAAAAATACATCAATATGCCAAAGACAAAGGGTTTGCCTTACCTGCGGTTAACGTTATTGGAACCAATAGTATAAATTCTGTACTAGAAACTGCTGTTGAGTTAAATTCTCCTGTTATCATTCAATTTTCAAATGGAGGAGCACATTTTAATGCAGGCAAAGGGCTTTCAAACGAACATCAGAAAGCCGCAATAGCTGGTGGTATAGCAGGAGCAAAACATGTTCATGAAATGGCAAAAGCCTATGGAGCGACAGTGATACTTCACACAGATCATTGTGCAAAAAAATTATTACCCTGGATTGATGGCTTATTAGATGCTGGCGAGAAGTATTTTAAAGAAACAGGCGCACCGCTTTACAGTTCTCATATGATTGATTTATCAGAGGAGCCCATTGAGGAAAATATTGAGATTTGTAAAAAATATCTTGAAAGAATGGCTAAAATAGGTATGACCTTAGAAATTGAACTAGGAATTACCGGCGGAGAAGAAGATGGAGTCGACAATAGTGATGTGGATTCTTCAAAACTTTATACGCAGCCTGAAGAAGTTGCCTATGCGTATGAGGAACTCTCTAAAATAAGCAATCAATTTACAATTGCTGCTGCATTTGGAAATGTTCACGGAGTATACAAACCAGGAAACGTTGAACTAACTCCAATCATATTAAAAAATTCTCAAGAATTTGTTGAAAAAAAATACGATACCGAAGCTAACCCCATAGATTTTGTATTTCATGGAGGTAGTGGTTCTACCTTAGATGAAATTCGAGAAGCTATTGGATATGGAGTTATAAAAATGAATATTGATACTGATCTACAATTCGCTTTCAGCGAAGGGATTAGAGACTACATGAATCAAAATATCGATTATTTAAAAACACAAATTGGAAACCCTGATGGTCAAGATTTACCTAATAAAAAATATTATGATCCAAGAAAGTGGCTCCGCGAAGGTGAAGCTACCTTTAAAACAAGATTAAAGCAAGCTTTTAAAGACCTTAATAACGTTAACACTTTATAATTTATTTCTAGGACGATAGTTGCAATTTTGCAATTCTAAAAATGTAAAACATTACAAACTATGAGTTGGTTTAAAAGAACAAAAAAAGGAATTCAAACTCCTACAGAACAAAAAAAAGATGTCCCAAAAGGACTTTGGTATAAATCTCCTACCGGAAAGATCGTTGACACCGAACAATTGGAGAAAAATTTTTACGTAAGTCCTGAAGATGGATATCACGTAAGAATAGGGAGTAACGAATATTTTGAAATATTATTCGATGATACCTACAAAGAATTAAACTCAAAACTTACTTCTAAAGATCCCTTAAAATTCAAGGACACAAAAAAATATACCGATCGTTTAAAACAAGCCAAAGAAAAAACAAAGCTCAATGATGCCGTAAGAACAGCTGTTGGTAAATCGATGGGAGAAGATATTGTTATTGCTTGTATGGATTTTAGTTTTATTGGAGGGTCTATGGGAAGTGTTGTTGGTGAAAAAATAGCTAGAGCGGCTGGTTACGCTATTAATAAAAAACTCCCTTTTATGATCATTTCAAAAAGTGGAGGTGCTAGAATGATGGAGGCAGCACTATCTTTAATGCAATTAGCCAAAACATCTGCTAAATTAGCTCAACTAGCTGAAGCAAAAATCCCCTACATCTCCTTATGTACTGATCCGACTACTGGAGGTACCACAGCATCGTTTGCTATGTTAGGTGACATTAATATAAGTGAGCCTGGTGCATTGGTTGCTTTTGCAGGTCCTCGTGTCGTGAGAGATACCACTGGAAAAGAATTACCAGAAGGTTTTCAAACTGCTGAATTTCTTCAAGAACATGGATTTTTAGATTTTATTTCGCATCGTAAGGATTTAAAATCTAAGATCAATCTCTATATTGATTTGATATTAAACAGACCTCTTAGAGAAAAAACCGCTTAAAAAAAGCAATTATTACATCTATTTAAAAAGAAAAACAATATATTTGCCGCCTGATTATCAAAGCGGTAATCTGTACATAAAAATCATTTAAAATAATATTGGCATGTATTTATCACCTGAAGAAAAAGGAAAAATTTTCAAAAAACACGGCAAATCAAATAAAGACACGGGTTCTGCTGAAGGACAAATCGCACTATTTACTTACAGAATTGACCATTTAACGAAGCACTTAAAACAAAATCACAAAGATTTTAATACAGAGCGCTCACTGGTAAAATTAGTAGGTAAAAGAAGATCTCTGTTAAACTATCTAATGAAAAAAGATGTTTTGAGATACCGTGCAATTGTGAAAGATTTAAATTTGCGTAAATAATATATGGGAGCCTTGTGCTCCCTTTTTATTTTCGAGTGTCTTTTTAACAAAAATTCTCTGTTTCAGAGAAATAATAAAATAAACTCCTAGAGTTTAATCAGAAAAGCTACAGTAAGTTTTTCATTGGTCAACTACACACAACACAACAACTATATTCGTAAAATCGAATATTGACCATTGTTAACTGCTCTGCATAAGTAGAGCACAATTAAAAATTATGATTCCAAAAACATTTAGTGAGGTCATCGACCTCGGTGATGGTAGAGAAATATCTATCGAAACCGGAAAATTAGCAAAACAAGCGCATGGTAGCGTCGTGGTACAATCTGGAAAATGTATGTTATTATGTACTGTTGTATCCAATTACAAACAAAGCCCTGTAGACTTTTTACCATTAACGGTAGATTACAGAGAAAAATTTGCATCGGCTGGTCGTTATCCAGGTGGTTTCTTTAAAAGAGAGGCAAGACCTAGCGATGGCGAAGTATTAACGATGCGTTTAGTAGATCGTGTTTTACGTCCATTGTTTCCGAAAGACTATCATTCTGAAGTACAAGTAATGATTCAATTAATGTCTCATGATGAAAACGTAATGCCAGATGCAATGGCAGGTTTAGCGGCATCAGCAGCTATTCAATTATCTGATTTCCCATTTGAGTGTGCCATATCTGAAGCAAGAGTTGGACGAGTAAATGGTGAGTTCGTTATTAACCCAACTAGAGCGCAATTAGCAGAATCTGATATCGATATGATGATCGGAGCATCAGCTGATTCTGTAATGATGGTAGAAGGTGAAATGGATGAGATTTCTGAAGAAGAAATGGCTGACGCTATTAAATTTGCTCACGAAGCTATAAAAGTACAATGTGCTGCTCAAGTACGTTTGGCTGAGGCATTCGGAAAAAAAGAAGTCCGCGAGTATGAAGGAGAACGGGAAGATGCAGACTTAGAGAAAAAAGTATACGATATGGCTTACGATAAAGTTTATGCCATTGCCAAAGCAGGTTCTTCAAAAAAAGAACGCGGTTTGGCTTTCTCTGAGATTAAAGAAGAAATTAAAGCAACTTTTTCTGAAGAGGAATTGGAAGATTTTGGTGATTTAGTATCAAAATATTATGCGAAAGCTGAAAAGGCTGCTATCAGAAACTTAACCTTAGATGAAGGTTTACGATTAGATGGTCGTAAAACAGATGAAATAAGACCCATTTGGTGTGAAGTAGATTACTTACCATCAACACACGGCTCTTCTGTGTTTACTCGTGGCGAAACACAGGCCCTAGCAACTGTTACTCTAGGAACTTCTAGAGATGCAAATAAAATAGATATGCCATCGTTTGAAGGAGAAGAAAATTTCTATTTACACTATAACTTCCCTCCTTTTTGTACAGGTGAAGCTAGACCGTTAAGAGGTACTTCTAGAAGAGAAGTAGGTCACGGTAACCTCGCACAACGCGGCTTAAAAGGGATGATTCCAGAGGACTGTCCTTATACGGTTCGTGTGGTATCTGAAGTGCTAGAATCTAACGGTTCTTCCTCCATGGCAACTGTTTGCGCAGGTACAATGGCACTTATGGATGCAGGGGTACAAATGATAAGACCTGTTTCTGGAATTGCTATGGGATTAATATCGGATGCTGAAACAGGAAAGTATGCTGTATTATCCGATATTCTTGGTGATGAAGATCACTTAGGTGATATGGATTTTAAAGTGACAGGAACTGCCGAAGGTATTACGGCTTGTCAAATGGATATAAAAGTAAAAGGACTGTCCTATGAAATATTAGTGAATGCGCTACAACAAGCACGTGACGGCCGTTTACACATATTAAGCAAATTGACAGATACAATAGCTGAACCAGCTGAAAGCGTAAAAGAACACGCGCCAACAATGGTGACTCGAAGAATTCCTAACGAATTTATTGGTGCGCTAATTGGTCCCGGTGGTAAAGTAATTCAAGAGATGCAAAAAGAAACTGAAACGACCATCGTAATCAACGAAGATCCTGTGACTGAAGAAGGTATTGTAGAAATTTTAGGAGTAGGTAGTATTGGTATTGATGCTGTTATGGCAAAAATAGATTCATTATTATTCAAACCTGAAGTCGGAAGCGTTTATGAAGTAAAAGTCATCAAAATGCTTGATTTTGGTGCTGTTGTTGAGTATATGGAGGCTCCAGGAAATGAAGTATTATTACATGTTTCAGAATTAGCTTGGGAACGTACAGAAAACGTTTCTGATGTAGTTAACATGGGAGATGTTTTTGATGTTAAATATTTTGGTGTAGACAAACGAACTCGAAAAGAGAAAGTTTCTCGTAAAGCAATTTTACCAAAACCTGAGGGATTTGTGGAACGTCCACCTCGTGAGCGCAATGACCGAGGCAGAGACAATCGAAATAGAGATAATCGAAATAGAGGCAACAACCGAAATAGAGATTAAAACTCATTTAATTAGATAAGAAACCTCCAAATTGGAGGTTTTTTTATGCCTATTTAAAAATAAGTAATAAAAGATACAACCTTTTGTAACATTTCGCATCTCAATTACGTATAATACAATAGGCAACAAAAAATAAAAATATACCCCCATGAGACAACTTAAAATTACCAAGCAGGTTACCAATCGTGAAACAGCTTCTTTAGACAAATATCTACAAGAAATTGGAAAAGTCGATTTAATTACTGCAGACGAAGAAGTGGAATTAGCACAACGTATTAAAGCAGGAGATCAAATTGCTTTAGAAAAGTTAACAAAAGCTAATTTACGATTTGTTGTTTCTGTAGCTAAGCAATATCAAAATCAAGGTTTGACTTTACCAGATTTAATAAACGAAGGTAATTTAGGACTTATTAAAGCTGCTCAACGTTTTGACGAAACACGTGGGTTTAAGTTTATTTCTTACGCTGTTTGGTGGATTCGTCAATCTATTCTTCAAGCACTAGCAGAACAATCTCGTATTGTTCGCCTTCCGTTAAATAAAATTGGAAGCATCAATAAAATTAATAAAATGTTCGCCTATTTGGAACAAGCTCACGAGCGTCCTCCCTCAGCTGAGGAAATAGCAAAAGAGTTGGATATGACTATAAACGACGTTAAAGAATCTATGAAAAATTCTGGGCGACACGTATCCATGGATGCTCCCTTGGTAGAAGGAGAAGATTCTAATTTATATGATGTTTTAAGAAGTGGAGAATCTCCAAATCCAGATCGAAGTCTTTTACATGAATCATTAAGAACAGAGATTGAAAGAGCTTTAGAAACCCTAACACCCCGTGAGGCTGACGTTGTTCGATTATATTTTGGATTGGGAGACCAACATCCAATGACACTTGAAGAAATTGGGGAAACATTTGATCTTACGCGTGAACGTGTTAGGCAAATTAAAGAAAAAGCAATTAGAAGGTTAAAGCATACCACTAGATCTAAAATACTGAAGACCTATTTAGGATAATACCTACTATCCTAATCAATCTAATTTTATATTTAAAACCTTTGGCTCTGTCAAAGGTTTTTTGATTCTATTTTATTTAAAAATACCGCTCACCTTCAGAATCAATTTTCACTTTATTATTAGTACTTTTGTAATGTAATTAATTATTGAATTATACTATGAGCAAAACACGAATTGCCCCATCAATTTTAGCAGCAGATTTCGGAAATTTACAAAGAGACATAGAGATGGTTAACCATAGTGAAGCTGATTGGTTTCATTTAGATGTAATGGATGGTGTATTTGTGCCCAACATCTCTTACGGAATGCCTATTATTAAAACCATAGCGAAGCATGCAACGAAGACTTTAGATGCGCATTTAATGATTGTAGATCCCGATCGTTACATAAAAACTTTTGCAGATTTAGGAATGGATTATTTAACGGTACATTTTGAAGCTTGTAACCATTTACATAGAACAATCCAAGCTATTAAAAATGAAGGAATGAAAGCCGGAGTAGCTTTAAACCCTCATACCAATGTAATGCAATTAGAAGATACCATTCAAGATATTGACTTAGCGTTAGTTATGAGTGTAAATCCTGGTTTTGGAGGTCAAAGTTTTATTGAAAACACCTATTCCAAAGTAGAAAAATTAAAAGAAATGATTATCAGAAAAAATTTATCTACAATGATTCAAGTGGACGGTGGAGTGACCGATAAAAACGCAAAAAAACTTGTTGAAGCTGGAGCAGATGTATTGGTGGCAGGAAGTTATATTTTTAAATCACCAAATCCTGATAATACTATTAAAGATTTAAAAAGTCTTTTAAAATAAATTGTTATTAATTGTTGCTAGAGCTACATTAAAAGGCCTCGTAGTTCAACTGAATAGAATATCAGATTTCGGCTCTGAGGGTTACAGGTTTGAATCCTGTCGAGGTCACGAATAAATAGTGCAATTAAGAAAAAACGCCAAGCTTGCTTGAGCGTTTTTTTGTTTGTACTATTTTCAAAGCGAAGCTTTATGGGATCAGCGCAGCTAATCCTTGATAGAATTGAATGTTTTGAGTTTAATAGCAGAAAAACCATCCTGTCGAGGTGACTAAAAATTTGGCTTAAAACAAAAGATTTTTTTTGTAAATAAACTTATTTTTTTTAAATTAGTTTTTTCAAACCTATTTTATGAAATCTTTTCTAAAAATCCCATTATTATTATTGTTTATTTTTTCTTTCAGTTGTTCTGAAACTGATGACGATTGTACACCTGTCAACTGTACAAATGGAGGTTCTCAAACCGTTGATTGTCAATGTGATTGTCTTGATGGATTTTCTGGATTTGATTGTTCGGTTCAACTAACCCCTACAACAATAAAAATAACGAAAATTGTAGTAAAGAAATTTCCAGATACAGATAATGGTTATTTTTGGGATCCTCTGAATTCTAGTGATGCTGATATATATATTCAAGTGTTAAATAGTTCCAAGACTATAATCTATGATTCAAGTATTTACTACGAAGATGCTAGTGGTTTGAAAATAGAATACGAATTTATACCAGAGTCTCCTATTAATTTAACTAGTTTCTTGTCTGTAAATTATATTGATTTATACGACTACGATGAGTTTAACTCTGATGATCTCATCTCCATATTAGGTTTTATACCTTATGAATCCTCAGGTGGTTTTCCAACAACTATTACTAGAACTAACTCAGATGGAACTTTTGAGTGTGATATAGCTTTTGAATATACATGGTAAAATAAATTTTTTATTTACCACGTTAACTAGTCGAATTTTATTCATTAAAATTAATTAGAAAGGATTCTTTTTACAATCCCTGAAATAGTTTTACCATCAGCTTTTCCACCTAACTTACCATTAACGATTCCCATCACCTTACCCATATCTTTCATCGAACTCGCTCCAGTCTGAGTAATAACTTCAACAACTACTTTTTCTACAGCTGCCTCCGTCATTTGTTCTGGTAAAAATGTTGAAATAACAGCAGCTTGATCTAATTCAGGTTGAGCAAGATCTTCTCTATTTTGCTCTGAAAATATCGCAGCACTATCTTTACGTTGTTTAACTAATTTTTGTAAGAGCTTATTTTCTTCTACTTCAGAAAACTCTTCAGAGGTGTTCCCACTAGTTTTTGCTAATATCAATTCTGCCTTTACGGCACGTAGTGCTGCTAAAGTAGATTGATCTTTATTTTTCATTGCAATTTTCATTGCCTCCATAATTTTATTTTCTAAGCTCATCGTAAAATATTTAAGGTCAAAGGTAATTAATTTGACTAAAAAAAGCCTGAGAAAAAATGACATCTCAGGCTTTTCTGGTTAAAAGTTTAATTGTTTTTAATCTACATTATCATGTAGAAAAGAATTGTTAGTTCTTAAATCAATGTCATTTTCCTCGTCGGTATTAAGGGAAGTCCTTGAAATATTTGCTTCTTGGTTTGACATTTCATCTAACTCGATGCCCATTCTTTTGTAGGCAGGTTGTTTTTCAATCTCGTCAATATGAGAAGGCTTTTTGTTAAACTTATAATTAAACTCCTTCATTTGTCTTTTTCTAATTTCTGTACGCTCTGTTAATAGCTTAGAAATAGGCATGTTTATCGGGTCTTCTGGTTCGTTTTTAGGTTCTTCTACCGTTTTAGGAGACTCAACGATTCTAGTTTCAAAAGTTATTTCTTCGTCACTCAATTCGTCTTCAAATTCTTTTGGCTTAGCCTCGTTTAAATGATCTTCCATTTCTTGATAGTTATCCAAACTATACGTGATTGTTTTCTCTTTTGTTACTTCAGTAATTGGAGCAACTTCTACATGTTCATTCACTTTAATTTCTTCAAGACTAGAAGTAGCTGTATCTTGTTTATTTGAGGTTATTGAAGAAGCATCATCTTTATTAACAGCTATTTCATTTACATTATTAACTTCCAAATCAAACATTAAAATTTGATCTTCTGATGATTCGGATTCTAGTTTTACCTCAGTCACATCCTCATCGGTTTCTGAATTAGCTTTTGAATCTATAATAACAAAATCTTCAACATCTATCTCATTTATGTTTACCTCTTGAAAATCTGCTAAAGACTGAATATCTATCTCTTCATAATCAACATGAAGATCTTTAATTAGATCTGAAGTTTCAACATAACCCTCGAACGGTACAGATTTAGTTTGCGAAATCTGATCTTCTTCTACCGCATCGTCGAAAAGTGAATGTCTTATAATAGGAGATTCAGCTGTAGATTCAAGATTAGTTATTGCATCAGTTTCATTGAGATTGAAAGAAGAAATAGTATCGTTATCATTCGACATCAGTACTTGTTCGGCTTTTTGCTCATCTTCAAGAATATGAATTACCTTTTTTGATTCTGTATTTACAATATCGTTTTGTTGTTCAACATTAAAGCCAGTAGCTATTACCGTAATTGATACTGCATCTTCTAATGATTCATCATCTCCAACACCCATAATAATATTGGCACCATTACCTGCTTCATTTTGAATAAAGTCACTGATCTCACCAATCTCATCGATTGTAATTTCATCAACTCCAGATACGATTAGTAACAACACATTGGTTGCACCTTTTATTTTATTATCATTCAACAATGGAGAATCTAAGGCTTTAGCTATGGCTTCAGATGCTCTATTTGTTCCACTTGCACTAGCAGATCCCATGATTGCAGTTCCACTGTTTGACAATACTGTTTTAGCATCACGTAAATCAATATTTTGCGTGTAATGATGTGTTATAACTTCTGCAATACCCCTTGCTGCAGTTGCCAAAACCTCATCTGCTTTAGAAAAACCTGCTTTAAAACCAAGATTACCATAAACATCTCTTAATTTATTGTTGTTGATCACTATAAGAGAATCGACATTTTCTCTCAATCTTTCAACTCCAATATTAGCTTGTTGATTTCTCATTTTCCCCTCAAATTCAAAAGGTATGGTTACAATACCGACGGTAAGTATATTTAAATCTTTAGCCATTTTTGCTATGATAGGGGCTGCAC
>Ga0209092_10000635_pt1 | contig 35167 bp, 28 predicted proteins | sample FraStrMetagenome_FD_187446 | JGI IMG/M metagenome (GOLD analysis project Ga0209092, IMG submission 187446) | Marine eukaryotic phytoplankton communities from Arctic Ocean - Fram Strait ARC3M Metagenome (SPAdes) (version 2) | ecosystem: Environmental > Aquatic > Marine > Oceanic | place: Fram...
TGGCTTTGGTTTGGGTCGTCGCTAGAATTGGGGAATGTCAAGCTACAAATTCGAATTCTTTTGACCGATCTCGAAATAATAAATTTATAAACTCTGATACATGGGAGTACTCTGCTAGGAGCACACCAAATACATCAGTTGATCGAGAACTAGCGCATGGAAAGAGGCAGATTTATCATCGAGGTGGAAGTAACGGAGTCGCTGTTAGATCGCCACCGAACAATCATTACCGACATGTGTCTACTCAATCTAAACCTCCTTCTGCGCCACTTCCGTCCAAATCTATCTCTGATACGTATAATGATATCCGGAAACGTAGAAAAGCTCTTCGCAGAAAAGAAATTGTCATGCTTACTTTGGCAAGGATAGCTTTCGTCCTCGGCATCCCACTTTCGTTGATTCCTTTCGTTCTTACCGCAACAGTGAGCTTGGTGCTTTTCATTTTGAAGATGATTTCGTTTGGGTTTGTAGGATCGAATCTCGCAAAAATTTCAATATGCCTACTTCGGATTAATATATCTTTTATCATGGCATGTATAACCGGTTTAATTAATCCATATTTTGCAATTTTTGGCCTCGTTGCAGCAGTTGGTATCAACACAGTCGAGATGACAGAACCAATCCTTCGTATTCGTTTTGCAAAGGAAGTGCGAAAGCTGAAGCATCTGCATAAGTTAATTTCTGATCCAGTTCTAGTGGAAACGATTTCAGTAATAATTAAACAGGCCCATCATGCATCGTCCTTTGTGACATCCAAAGTTGAAAGCACTGCGAGTAAGGGTAAAAGAAGATTAACAGGCTTCGGTCGTGCCCAGGTTAAACGCATTGAAGATATGGATACTTCAGCTTCATATATTGTGGAGACATTAATTGACTCATCTGTTGCTGCTGATTTCCAATCAAAACTAGAAGCGAAATTACCACCTGCCATTATGAAATGGGCCCGATTACAACTTAGTCAATTGAGGTCGTCAGGAATACTGGAATCCGCGGCGAAACAGGCTCTTTGTTCACTTCAGGAAGACTTGTCATCGGCGAAAACAATTTTGCCCTATTTGGAGGCATTACAAGAAGTTGGTAGAAGGCAAAAATGTTAGAGCAAAGGCGACAAAAAATAAAGGCTTTTACAGCTAGCATTCGCAATATCTCTTGCTTGAATTCTACCCGGTAGTCTCGGATTCAGATCTAAGCAAAAAATAATTATCCCATTTTCCGAGCAGCTCGACAACAGACCGCACTATTGTGTGATTCATTCACTACTCTTCTGAATTCCATATAATGCTCCCACGTTGTGCATGAACTTATTTGTATAAACTTTCTTACGCTATGGTTAGTGATGTTCGCGGCTGCCCAAAAGGCTGAAACCAACACTAAGCAATGAATTTGATTAACTTTCTGCGGCGGTTAGAGGTTTAATCAACATTCGCGCTCGCTAAAAAATACTAAAATACTAATATCTTATGTTGGAATAATGATTGATTTCTGGTTATTGAGTTTCGTTCTCCTTGTTTGCGGAGATACCGAAACTGTGTCAAAGAGCTACACATAATAGCAATTACATCTTATCGTTATATTACGCATGTAGATGATATTTACCACTAGCAAGTAAATTACGCGTTGACTTCATTTGAAATCTCGTACAAATTGCTTTTGAGCATCGAGGATGTTACAAGATAACTAGTGTTTAAAATGTGAACATATCTTTTTATTTGTACAGCATGATTTCACCATCTTCATTGCTATCCTTATCGTCAACCAACATTGGCATGTCTTCAGCTCCGAAAAGACTATTCCTGCTGGTAAAAACATTGGAATTTTTCCATTTATTCGGCATTAAACTTCTTCTCACCGCCAAATTAAAGCGTTTCGATTTTTTCATAGCAATACTAAATCCTATTAACCCACCAGCGAGCATTGCTACAACACCTATAAGCACCGCGTGAAGAGATGAAATTCCGGTAATGACTTCTTCGTCGTCTTCAGACCAGTCTATAAAGTAATAGTTAAATCAGAAACTTTTATCCCATGACGTGATTTAGAAAACTATTCGTAACTTACCATCATCAAATTCATCATCATCTGCGACAGTTGGGCTATATTTTAATTCGGCAGTACCACCGAAATCACATGTTGCTCCTTGTAATTTGTGCAATTTCCAATATTCGTTATAAACCAAACTTGCCTTTTTCGTTAGTGCTTCACCATGGAGATTATCAATGTTGCTTTTGTCGTTCAGCTGCCCCAAGGCCCATTCTAAAATTGGTCGAATGTATTGCTCTTTTGCATCAGACCTTGCCACGCAGACGAATTCGCCTGCATCCTCACGCTTGCATGCCGAACGAATGTGATCGGATTCGAGACTACCTGTTGGAATCCATCCTCTTTTTACTGCTAAGAGATAACTCCATTGCGCTTCTGGTACATCGGTACGGAAGTTCCAGAAATAGAAGCCTTTTGAGAGCATGGTAATTAGTGCAATGTAAAATATATCTTTTATTTACAATTGAATATTTACATACCATGACCCACGCCTGCAAATGCATTGATTTTCTTTCGAGCGAGGTTTGTCATTACTTCATCAGTTCCGTCACGATCAGGAGGCGCCTCCGGAGGGGCATGAACCCAATCAGTTCCATTCGCACTACCAGAATGTTCCTTAAGCCAGTCTCTATCAGTTGGACAAAGGCCCCAACTTGGACCAGATACCCCTGTACCATAAGGTCCAAGATAGGGACGATTTGGGTCAACTGGTGTACCAGGCTGATCAGTACCCATGTAAGGATCAGGACATGCGACATATTTACACGGAAGCATAGGATATCCAGGAACATTATCATTGAATCCGTTCAAGAACATTGCACAATTATCAGTCGCCAAACTCCATTCACCCACGATGACTGGTCCAAATGCTGCTTCCATACCAGCAATAGCTTGCTTCCAAGAACAGGCATCGTGATAAAATGAAATACGTGATGACGGCGTTTTCCAAGCTTGGTAAATGTGTGTATCTAATGCCCGATCGGGACATCCGCTCATAAAACCGCCCCAAACGTCGACATCAAACCTAAATGAATCATGCATAACAAATTTCCAATTAGGAGCCCCCTTTTTTACGATCAGATAACTTTCAAAATAGAACGACTTAAGCTCGTCGATCGGAGTAAATTCCCACGGTTCATTTATTGGCTCTAGACCAAGAACTGCAGGGCTATCCTTGAATCTCTCCACAAGGTTCGATACAACAGTTAAAGCATGGTTAACGTTGTCCATGTCAATTACAGGGTACGTCATTGAAGCTCTATCAAATGTTCCCATCCAATTTGCCTCTCTAATTGGCCAGTGCAAAAATGTTGATGTATCACCTTCGGGCCACTTGCTAAACTTACTTGTCCACTCTACTCTTCTTGCTTGGCCACTGTTATCAAAACCGTTTTGAGAACCTTTCATTGTATGAACGTCAAATAAAACGCTCAAATCATATTTATCAGCCCAGCCAAGTAATTTATCAATATAATCAAGACTTCCATCAGTACATCCTGCAAATGGACCATAACTATTGAAACTCCAGTCACCTACGGGTAAACGAAGAGAAGTCACATGTGCAACTTCCGCGAGCTCTTGAATAATTTCTTCCGTTACCCAGGTGTCCCAGTGTCTCCTCAATTGCTTATTTGCTTCCTCAGCTCCAAGCACCTCGCAGAAGGTGTATGTGTCCACAGCGGTTGTCGTTTCATCCTTTCCAAGAAATTGATAAAAAAGACTAGAGAACAAAATTGCGATTAGCACAACAGGATGAGGCAAAAGCAAACAAATAAATAAACGTTGAACAACATAACGAAAAACCTTGTTTTAAATTGCTTACCTTGGAGTGATCCTATAGTGGTAGCACACAAAGTTGATATATGAGATCAGACAAAAAGAATCTCGAGTCAAGAAAACCATTCAGATACGTAACACTTACCATGGCTCCAAAACCATCCAACCCCCTAGACAAACTCCCCTCACTTGCGTATTGAACGGTTCCGTATGGGCGTCAGCGGAGCAGGTATGCGTATCCCTATGAGCGACAAAACTATCAAAAACAATATCATCGTTACCGGAGCTCTGCTGCAATTTACGACGACGGTTGTCTCGGAATTTAAAGCCATCCTCCATGATCGATGAATGATCGATAAAGTCTGGTCTGAACTTCTCGGCATGCACCGGAAAAGTGCAAGACGTAGATGAAGAGTCTGAATCCTGCGCATCGGCATTGTTAAAGGCAAGCCCTGCTATCGCGTACCAACACGCAATGGGAAATTTCATGATTTCAGATGTAACAAAGTCCGACGATGTTGAATTTGGGTGCGAGGATAACGTTGACTGAAACCTGTAACTGTCAACAAGAAACGATAACTTACTTGCAATCACACCTAGACACTCGAGAGTTATGAATGATGGAAGAGATTAAGAAGAAGTAAGTCTTGTTGACGAATAAGGGATAAGTCTAACGTTTGCAATCGGTGTATTTTGTGTGGAGTTAAGATATCCAAGATCTTCCGTGACACGTGATAAAATACATAAGATTCGACGAGATTTGGAAAGATCAATAAGTTTCAACATACAAGATGTACAAAATGTCATTTAGGATTGTACTCGTACATTCGTTTAATTTTCATGTGTGTTTGTGTGTGGATGAAAATTACACCACGTGTATTCTAAACGCATACTAGGTGCATCGTGCATAACCTTCGCATGCAACGTCTGCATGATGTCGAACTGCAAATTTACATAGTATGTAGCGATCATTTTGGATATGACGTCATAGCGATCTTTCCATAAACACATTATTACATTTAGAAATTTAACAATACGGTAGTTAAATTTTCTTCAACAGTTTCGCTAAATGTATTATTAATACATGTACATTTACCCGGTACTCTCTTGTTTGTATGTAGGATGTATTTAAGGATGCCTCTTCCTATTCTTTCCAAAGAATGCGCATAAAAGCAATCCCTAATAATTCGCGTCTTCTATTCGCCCATCTGTCCCGAAGCCCGTTGGGCTGACATCTACCAGGTAATGACCATTGATCATTGTAACCTTACACATTCTGATTAAACTAAAAACCATACATGAAATCTTATTGGCTACAATAGTCGCTGGGATAGGAGTTACGAAAGTCGCGTAAATGTTTGACACAATGTGAAAACTCACACAGACAGTTGGAATCATGGAAGGTTTGATGATTTGTGCAGATGTTCATGTCAATGGTCGATGATTGTCAATACAATGTACATGTGTGCGTAATCACAAAATAACATTTCTGCAAAAATGCTACACTACACTCCATCACTACTTTTCATGTTAGACGTACTGGATATCTTTACTTTGGGTACTGAAACCGTATACGACCTTTTCGACTTCGCCTAGTCTAGCCTACAATTGGATGATCCAAAAGATGAATGTTCCAAGATGCGAAGGTTTCTATTTAGAAAATTTCCTGTATCTATGATGTAGAGCTGTAGAGCAGGTCCTCCCTTTCAAAACGCTCTATGCGGATGCTTTCGTCAGTTTAATATATCATCTCCGATTAGTTCTTCTGTTGTCTTTCTTCAAAAAGTGTTCGTACCGAATATTTTCTCTCTTTCCCAGTTGTTGTTGACCATTTTACCTGTAAACCATTTCATTTTTATGTGCAATTCATACTTCTTCAAGTGGATGATGAGGACGAGTAAACAACAAAGAGGTAAAGAACATGTTATACTCAAAACGAAATGACAACAAGAACTATTCTTTGATTGAATGACATCTAGCTCAGTACTGTTATCCGATTTTCTTACATATTTATTTATTTGAGCTAGGAGCATACGAGTTACCGTGAATACGTTCATTCACTTTTCCAAATTGGTTACAATAATATTAGAGTGAAAATTATGGATTATTGCCGTAAAAATGCAAACAGATATTTTATTACATCGACTATCACTTATTTTTGATGCCGACGCAATCAAGAGAGATGAACTATTAAATATTTCAAATATTGTCCATTATAATTAAATAGACAATAGTTCGTCTGGGCATCATTCAGTCCATTCAACACGATGGTGTAGATAACGTTCATATTCTTCAACAGTAGTACTGAACTTGAATTGGAATCTTTTCACACAACCATGTGAAGATTGAAAATATTGTGTCCGATAGTTCTCACTTTATGCAGATAAATTTTATGGTAGAATGTAGAAGACAAGTTATCCATATCTCGTTATGAAAAATGGTGAATTGTATGGGTTTCAATGCCCCCTACCTTTAGGTTGCAGCAAAAATATGGATTCTAAGCTGTTATGCATGTACCATGTACCGGTATATGATATATATATGAGAGAAATCAACCATTTATTCCTTTCACGCTTTTGTTACCCTAACGCAGTCCTTACTTTCCTTGTTTGCATCGAACACATATCGCATATCGCACCCCTCCCTCCGCTAGGGGTGGCCGAAAGTTCGGGAAAAGTCTTCTTATACACCCTTGATATCGGTCCATCAATTTGCGCTACCGATATCTGTTTTCTGTCCCAGCCCTGATAAGATCTATGCGAATTTCCAAGAAACAGCTCAAACAGCTCATCAGGGTTTTTGGGAACCTCGTCACTCGTCGAATGCTCCTTGAAACTTTTTTAGTGACGGTGTATCAGAAGAACACATCATACCTTCATTTCGATTGCACCTCTTGCCTACAATATCATCATCCTCAATTCCTAAACCACAAGGGCGTACATCTGCTGTACCGTAATAACCAAAATGACGCGACTATATGCTTTCGCTGCATCAGCTCTTCTATCATCATCGTCCATCGAAACATATGCATTCACGACCTTTCGAAGTTATGCACACGATGGACGGCGTACTGGTTTTGAAACATCCATTCATGGAATGCCAAATCTTCCTATTGAAATACCTGGAGTGAAAGAAATTTTGAGCCCCGCTGATGAATTTTTGCGCTCTATAGACTCTGCTACAGATGCTGTTATCCAGGATGCATATGAAAATGTTTTTGTGAAAGTATCATCGTTGGCTCATGAAGTGATGTCCTCGTCCGTGGTGGATGAGTTTTCGAAGCAGTACACGGCTCATCCTGAAATTTCTGAGGTATTAAAACAGATAGAACAGGTTATTAGTGAACTCCCTCCGTCTGCTGCTCTCGTTGGGAGTGCTGTTGTTACATACGTGTTAGCTTCGTCTGCATTGGATAAGTTATCGGGAGGTACGTGTGAACATGAATACTCGATGCTGCATTCTTTTGATTCTTTATAAATCATTTAGTCTAAGAGTGATTGTTTGTATGTAAATAATGATAGAGCCAGAAGCTCCATACCGTCCTTATCCACTGAACAAGTACGACGCAACCAGTGCCGCAGCTTATTTCTCCGTTCGACCACTTATGGTTTTAAAACGAGCACTTGAAGTGTTTAGTCTGAGTGCGAAATTTACGACTGACTTGGGGTTTGACTTTTTAAACAATAAAATCGATGAAAATTCTGACACTCGATCGTTGGAGTTGGCAAAGCTACTTTCAAATCTTGGTCCAAGTTTCATAAAGATTGGACAGAGTTTGAGTATCCGTTCGGATATATTGTCTCCTGCGTATGTTCGTGGCTTGAAATCCTTGCAAGATCAAGTACCTCCGTTCTCATCAATCGAAGCTAGAGAAATTTTGGAGAGCGAGTTAGGTGGAAAACTTGAGTCGATATTTGAATCACCGTTCCCTTCAGAACCGATAGCCGCCGCGTCACTGGGTCAAGTTTATCGAGCTAGGTTGAAGTCGTCGGGTCAGGAAGTTGCTGTCAAAGTGCAACGACCAGATATAATGACACAAATTGCATTGGATATGTATCTTATTCGTGATATCCTTGCCCCGATACTCAAACGCTTTTTCACTTTAAATACTGATCTCGTAGGAGTTACAGATACTTGGGGAATTGGTTTCGTTGACGAACTTGACTACACAGCAGAGTCAAATAATGCCAAATTTTTCACCGAAAGCATACAAAGTACACCGCTTGCGGATGTTGTCTTCTCACCAACTGTAGTTGATAAGTATACAACCGATAAGGTTCTTACGACGGAATGGATAGTTGGTGAAAGACTTGACAAATCCTCTCAAAGTGATGTTACCATCCTTACATCAATTGCGATGAATTCTTATCTAACGATGTTACTCGAGACTGGAGTATTACATTGCGACCCTCATCCAGGTAATCTTTTACGTACGGAAGATGGAAGGCTTTGCATTTTAGATTGGGGTATGGTTACCAGAATCGATCCAGATCTGCAGGTGACACTAATTGAACATATGGCTCATCTCACTTCAGCAGATTATGCAGAGATTCCGCGAGATTTGCTACTGCTGGGATTCATACCGGAAGATAAAGCAGGGTTAATCAAAGAGTCTGGTGTCGTTGAAACACTTGCAGAAATATATGGGGCGTGGACAAAAGGTGGTGGTGCCGCAAAAATCAACGTGCCAAAAGTCGTTTCGCAACTGCAAAACTTAACTGCGACGAAGGGTAACTTATTTCAGATCCCTCCATATTTTGCCTACATAGCAAAGAGCTTCTCTGTTCTTGAGGGTATTGGATTGAGTAATGATGCGAACTATAGCATAATCAATGAATGCCTGCCTTATGTATCAAAGCGACTGTTAACCGACAAAAGTACTAGAACTGGCGGTGCTTTGAGTACTTTTATTTTTGGAGCGAATAAAACTGATAAGAATAGGATAATTGACTACAAGAGAGCAGAGCAGTTGGTCTCAGGGTTTGCGGACTATTCCACATCGGCATCTGGAGCATTGCTTGGTAAAGATGTATCCGACACAAAAGTTATCGAGGAGCAAGCGGATCAGATTTTGGAGTTGCTTCTTGCTGACGAAGAAGATGAATTGACTCCTCTTCAAGAGATATTCTTGGAACAGTTGGCCAAGATTATTAGTAGTAGTAGCCGTGGAGTTTGGGGACAGATTCGTCAAGCGAGTGGAACTTTACCTTCAGGAAGATCTGTGTTAGGTACTCTGATTGATCCAATTGGCTTTTGGAGAACTAGTCCTGCAGTAGCTGTGTCAGAAATGGACAAACGAACAATTGAGACCACAAGAAGCCTTATAAAGCTTCTTCAAGAAAATAGCGGCGTAGAAAATATAAGTGACTTAACGGGTCAATTAACAAATCAGCAAATAGTGGATGTTATGTCAACAGTCTCCCGAAAACTTTGGACAAGACGTTCGAGTGTATTCAAGACGGGAAGGAAGCTGGCTTTGAATCTGATTCAGCTCACGGCAGATAAACTTGAAGAAGGGGAACGTGTTTCTCTAGAGCTTCCCATGATCTCTTCGGAAGAGGCTACTAACGATGGACGGATACATAGTTCTTCGAATCCTACACGATCAAGAAGTCTTCGATTGGAAGATGCTAGGCGAATGATGGAGAAGCTAGAGTCGGAAGAGAATTATTCACGTCCGCCGACGTCATCAATGGCTTCACAAGCTTTGACAGAAGAACAAAATCTAACAGTTCAAGCTGATACATCGGTAAGTGCTACAATACATGTAAACAATGGCAAGTGTATTGAGTATGATGACAGGAGCAGTAGGTTTTATGAGATATCCGATTCCATGTAGAAACTATCTTTCTACTCTACTATACTTAACTAAGTTTGTTTCACTATCAACCAGGTATAGATCTTGTCAGTTTTCAAAACTTATACGATTCTAATTTAGGGCTATGTTTTTTACCAATGAATCATCGTGTGAGACCGAAGGACATATGCATTATCTAGTTTCTGTAAAAGAAAGTATTCTAGGAACTACAAGAAAAACGGTTTATTTACCGCTCATCTTAACTATATATATATAACAAATAAAACTTGATGCCATCGAAAATTCATACTGGAGTGTTATAATTTACATTGAAAGTGAGAGTCGCCTAATTTGCAGGGAATAGACTTCTCTTCCCCTCATCCCAAGTTAAATCCATCTATTTTAATAAGGGTGTTGTGATACATACGGGTTTATCATACATCGGAAATAGTACATTAATAGAACAATGGAATTGATCCAACGCCGAATTCTTCACAATACACGCATATCATGTTACTTCTCGTCAATAATCATCCAATGTCGGTTGTGTTGATATGGAGTCTTTTATTTCTTGTAAATTTGTCGTTTGTTGTAGTCCGTTCCTGGTTTCAATGTTATCTTCCTCCATGATTCTGGTTTCAACAAAAAGCCACTTTAACCTTTCATACTTATCTAATGTAGAGATCATTCCATGCTGATAAACTGTGATTGCATTCTCCTCCTCTTCTCCATCTTTGTAAACTCCCTCACGGTCAATGCGCTCTTCTATCGCTTGGTGGATTATCCGCACAAGGAAGAAAGTGACAAACAAATTAACAAAGACACCGATGAACAAGACAGCACTTGACGAGTGCGCGCTAGCCTTGACATCGAAGCATGTGTCGTGACCGTTCAATATTGTATCAAAAAATTCGCTTTGCTCCAGAAAGCTATCGAGATCATCGCATATATCTCCAACAATGTAAGAAGCTATGTCTGATATTTCTGCCAAACTCGCAATAATCGAAAGCAAGAAAACCTCTAAGGCGCTCCATGCACTTGACAACTCAACAAGCGAAAACAACAGAGTTTGTGTTTTTGTATGCATTGGTACTCTATATATGATGTACATCAATATGAGACAAGTAAATGGCATAGCAACACCAAAAAAGTAGTAACATCCTTGAATAAACAAAATTCCAAAACCATCTTCATCTTCAACACTTGACGGAATTTCTTTCCCAATAACTAGTACAGAATAATTTCGGTCTGGATCGTCAAGAACAAGACCCGCCAAACCGTAAAATGTAAATTCGTAACTTTTCAAAATAACTCCCACAAACATTAAAACTGTGGAAAGAATCAATCCCCCTAGTATGAGTCTCACCGCTGGCTTGCTGAGTTTTATTCTTCGGTTACTGGTAGAGTCATTGCCAACAAATTCGTGATCAACAAGCGAATATGCTTCAACTACAGTTCCTTCCGGCAGAACTTTACGAGCGCAAGAATGTCGATGATAAAATAGTACTGTGTGACCCATCACGATACTCATAATAGTCGCCGTCAGAAAACAATAAAACCCTGTCCGAGGATTTGTGTAAACATCAAACACAAGTTGTTGTCCTGCGATGTCAAGTTCCAAATGGTATCGGAACGCGACAATCATAATTTGAAGAACAAATGCGTCAACAAGGGCATACTTTCCAATTGCCTCAAGGAACACCAGGAGTTTTTCACGTGTATTCACGCTTAATATATTTTGCGGGGTTAACCATGCAAACATCATAAGCAAAAGCTTGATATACGGTACTAAAATGCTCATCGTGAAAATCAAAATCAAGAGCTCATATGTACCTGCTGACCACATGTCATGTAGAATGCTGACAAGGCTAAACTCGTATATAGCATCGTTGGGATCAAATGTTGTTGTACCCTGTCCGTCGCCTTTATCTGCACCTAGCCTACCGTCGACTGTCGCCCCAACTTTGCCATTGCTGATGGCGAACAGACAAGCGGTACAACACAAGGCAAGAGGCACAGCGTAGCGAACAAATGTCGGAATACGATCGTGTGTGAATAATGATGCCGAATAGTTGCATGAAGCAGACGAGGTGCGAACCTCATTAGACAGGAGAGGCTCTACCAGGCTGGTTTCATCGCTGATTTCTTGCGAAACCTTCACACTTGGTTCTGACGCCATTTGTTGATCGTCAACCATGAAGACATTATTGTTCATAGATGACACTGGTTCTTCGTCAATAACTCTTGAAGCACTGCGCCTAACGGCAACGGTCGCTACTCCGGTCACTACTGCACAAGAAATTACGATGAGTGATATCTTCCACCACAAGCCATCATCATCGCTGCTATCGGTGCCTTCATTACTTTTTACATTTACACGGTTGATCGAAGGGATGTCATCGGCTTTTGATTGAGAAGCCAATGCCGGTGTGAATGCTATTTCGGCCGGACAGATATGAGGCGCTATATTCACTTCAATCTCTGTCCATCGATTGACCATACCCTGAGCAACACTTGCCCCTTTGTGCAAAAGAAGGTCTATCATTTGTGTCAAGTCACGCCTGCCTACAAAAATATGCCTTTCGTCTTCATCAACATGGTTCGCGATGGTATCACGTCGAAAGAGTCCTGGCAAAACTTTTGACCAGACGTCCAAATTTAAGGTTCCGACCCCCATACTCGTATGGTTCATCCCAATTTTATCGAAACTTGCAAATAGGCAGCTCTTTTCGTGCAGAACTTGTCCCACCGTTCTATTGGCAAGAGTCGACTTGTCTAATAATGCTCTCACAGAAGATGTAAAGGACAAATCAGCCAGATGAAGCGTACTGCGCATCACTTCTACCACCTTACTTCCATTAGGATGTGAAAATGTCCATTCTGCTGTAAAGTCGAGACTCAGCGGATTACATGTCTTTTTAGATGTATCATATGAATGACTGTTGGGGCAGTTATTGCTGTACAGCTCTGTGTTCAGCGCATAAGGATCATTCTCCACAGGGGCGAATATTTCAGACTGTCTCTTCATATGTCCCATCCCATCAACGCCTAAGTGCTCCAGAGTTAGATGTACGTCCATCTTTTCGTAATCCTCTTCGAGACCTTAGCGCTGAGCCACCCCTTCTCAGTAATATATGTGTTAATCCCCGCCAACAATGCACTAAGCGCTTTAGGCGTTCCTCGTTCATATGCCATCTGAAAAGGAAGGAGCGCAGACCATACGACGTAATCATGTTCATGAGGATAGACCTTTGCCGGGCAGACATCTTCCAACGCACTGCTGTGCAATGCGTCGAGCGCCTTTTCTAATACTCTGTTCACTTCGTTCCTAACCGTATATTGGATGCCCGCATGAATGGTATCGTGAACGACAGATTGGTATTGATCTAGAAATACAGCAGATATCGAGTTTACCAAATGATCCAGCTGTGTCTCAATCTTTTTAGAGCCACCATCTTCGTCATCCATAGGGTATACATTGGCACTCATGACGTTCAACGATACATCCAAATCACTCACACGAATAGTATCGAAGGCGGTGAGACCGCAGAGCAAGCGGTTTTCTAAATCATTGTGCTGTAAAATTCCAGAACGATTCAAAGGAAATAGTTGACCGAAACCCAAGTCTTCAAATCTCATTTGTGAAATGCCCGCGAAAATGCCGGCCTTGATAGAAATGTTATCCAAAATAACTTCGAGCGATGCCCCTTCTTTCAAAAGCCACGAACCATCATCTTCGTTAGCGTCTTCAGCCTCAATAGTAATATTGAACACAGCCTTAACTTGCACATCGGAATGCAGTGTGAGGCTAGTATCCCAACCAGAGAACGAAGATGAACGAGGCTCTAACAAACGTAAATCGCTGAGTACGTGAGGAAGTTCATTGCTACCGTCTTTAGTTTCGAGCGACATTCTTACACGATTTGCGTAAACTTTCACATTGCCATACTGTGGAAGGTATAACCTCCACGATGGACCATTGCCACCGTCAAATGATGTATCAACTAAAATATTTCCTCGTTCGGCTAATATGTTTTTCCTCACGAACTCATCTACAATGTCAATGGAAGCCGATTGGACCAGGATATGTTTGTTGACAAAATTTAGTAGTTCGTCAACTTTGTCGTATGGCTCTGTTCCATTAAACTTGATAATTCCATTCAATTCCGGATCAACTGCATCAGGATAATCTTGTTCAATCAAAGTGACAATTTGTTCATTCGTATGTGTTAAAGCTGATGTCATTTGACTATCCACTTTATTCAATACATCTTTCGAACAAAACTCAGTATTTATTGCAGAAGTAATGTAGGTAGCTAAACTCGACTTGAAAGAGTTTAATATAAGAGAGCTTTAACGTGATATGATTTGCCGTAGTATAAGATGATGTTTACGTCATTTGAGAATCCAAACGGGAAGAACTTACCTTGCTCCGGTGAAATGCAAACTTTCTGGATCAATAATTAAATTGGATGCACACCCTGTTACATTTGCCATTTCTGCCAGGTACCCCGCATCATCACTAGTGAAACTTATCTGTAATCCCACCGTATTATTTTTCTTACTATCAGTACTTCCTTTCATCTTACCTCTCGTGCCAGCAACTCGATAGTGACCACGACACTCTGCATTAAGACCTGAAAATTTGATCGATATGTGTTCCTTGCCGTTCTCAACATGGAATATTTCATTTTGGCCATCCGAAGAAGAAGTGGCATTACTGTCCAAATGTTGGAGAGTGAAGTGAGTACAGTACAAACTGCGTACGTGGAATGTAACAAAGCCCTCTGTAATATCAGTATCGGGGATATTGACTTGAATACCGTACATCCAACAACTTAACGGATCTGATTTTAGTTCAACTGGACAGGAGCCATCATCCTTGCGATGAATGTGTTCATCCGAAAGGGTCTGTTTGAAAATATATGTATATAGCACGAGAACATTACAAGTAGTGACATTCACATGAGAGTTATTCAAATACATGTAGATCAGTTTAATAATCTTCTCACCGGATAAGGAGAGTTGGTAGGCTCAAATGTCGTAGGAGGGATCGACGGAATACCAGCTTTTTCACGAATCTTATCAACAGAATTCCAATCGCGAGGAATCATCATCTCCTCTGTCCCCGCGATACCCGGCACCATCAACATCCCACATCCCATCCAAGCGAACACGGATCTCGCCATCTTCATCCTACTTCCTTTCACCCCCAATTGGTTGTGTGTTGATTTACAAACAAAGATTAATCTCTCCTCTCTTCAATGAGGAAGTGCTGTGCTAGCGTATGCGAACTTTGATCGAATTTTCTGTATGTTATGGAAAAGAGTCCCACACTTGAAGCAGCGATGGACGTGATTCTAATTTAAATAATGTTTTAAATGATGCTGTCTCCGTCACCTCTGTAATCCTTATTATTTGTATGCGACTGATGTGTGACGAGTATACTTAAGGATTTAGTGCTGTTTGTGGTTACTAGATGTACAGACTAGAGAACTGGAGATACGATACTCGTGTTTTTTTCTGATTCCCACTCTTCTATGTCACTCTACACTGTTCGAAAATTAAAGCGAGGATTGCGGTCGTGCTGCCGCACATGGGATGGGATCGAGGATCGACCAAGATATCATATGCGAAGTTTGTATACAAATTTGTTCCAGAAAGGTTACTCGAATGTTGATAGCTGATACTGTAGTCCTTTCTCTCTCAAACTTTCTCTCTCTCACAAGAGAGAAAATAGGAAACAGGATACAAATCATGGAAAATTAAACAAGTCTCACTTCCTCAATAAGATCACACTGCTATATCAAAAACAAACCAGATTCAACGGTAATATGTATTGGATCCTAGGTGACCTACGTGATAAAGAAGAAGCGCAGACATCGAAGCCGCCAAAATATAACAATGAAGGGAATGCTGTTCAAATACGTGTCGACTATGCAGGGGACTATTGATTATGGTAGAATGTGTTGTTTGTGCATATGTAAATGAATAAGAACCAATTATTTTGTTAGACGGAATTGTATGCTAATTGAAACAAAGATAGAAAATTCCACATATTCCAATTATCTACTTCTTCATACTTGCGTGATAATCGGAAGTCGATGTTCATTGATCGAAGATTGAAAACTTTCAACTTCATCTTCAAACTAGCTTTCACAACTAGAGATGAGAGTTAGATGTGCTCGCACACTTGCCTTTTCTACATCAACAACCTCATAACTTAGAAATTTCCTGTGTTTTTCAGAGGCTTCGATAGTCACTGTGATCGTCGATGCTATTTTCCTCACTAAAGGACAGACATGGGTCAATTCTGTAACTCTTCGCCACTGCGAGCTTTGGTCTTTGACAACGAACATGGTATTTCTTAACGCAGTTATAATCGGTTTCACGCGCGACGTGCGTAAAGGCTATTTCTTGGACAATTCTTATGGGATCATAACTATTGTTGTCTCGTTGAATTTCATGGAATCCTTCCAATCCCTGTATCGCCAGCAAAATCAAGTGTTGACCAATGAAATTGATAAGTTAATTTTCTCGTTGCCTTGCCTATTTTGCAGAAATTATCATTTAGTCACTTCGTTTCACTAAGAGAAAAAAAGAATTTCAGTATGTGAAGCTGCTTAATATTTTGCAAGATATGAGAGACTTGGAATCTTGTAAGTTCGGGCCTCAGAAGGGGATACGATAGTCTTCGACATTCAAACGCTTTCACATGATTGCCCAACTATATTTTTTACTGAAGTCCCTCAAGTGAAACAAGATTCTTTCTACGGTAAAGGACCACTTTCGATCGCAGCAGATATGAATGAAAGAATTCTGAAAAACTACCAAACAGAAAAGTATCGCTCTTTTGTTATCAATTGAGGTATGTTTTTGCTCTTTGGACTTTAAGTAAATCACTACTCTCCACTCTAGAAGTGTTCGAATCCTAAATATCTTATGAAGTCAATTACAATATGCTCTGGGAAATCAATGGAAAAGGTTTATGGCAGAATGAAGTCACTATCATGCCAAAGCCGTTTCCTCTCGTAGTTGAACGAAAATAGGGTACAGTAATACCTCGTTATGACCTAGCCAGATTTTGGGCTTTTCCTGGTCTTCTAAGAATGCAAAAAAGAAGTCAAAACCCCACAAAGAAGTACATATTTATGCGTATAAATGTACGGTCAAATGACAGCTAGAAAATAAGAGGCAAATGAAATGATTACTCGACCTTGTTTACCTTCAATTTACTTTTGGATGGAAAAAAGAAGATATCCTTCCCTGCTTCATCTTTGCTCGTTTAATTTGGCCCCTGTATCCATTCAACTCAGTTAGTGTATTGTCATACGCTAACGTAAGCTGTTTCATTCTCGCAAGAAGCTCGATGACTTTATCAGAGTCGCCAAACGATTTCTTACGATTAACAAAAGACAAAATCTTTCCGCAATCGTCAATGTGCGCTTGAAGTTTATCGAATATTTTGTCAGAGTCTAACTCCTCAAGAAACTCATCACCTTCATTACGTTCAATATCAACAACGTCCTCTCTCGTACAAACCTCAATATCGTCCGCTCTATCTCTATTAACAATAGTTTCTAGTCCCCTTGAATTGGCATGTGCAGCTTCTGCTCCAGCAAGTGCTAGGTTCACTATGTCTTTACACATTTCGTCAACGCACGTATCGACGACATCTTGCTTGTCATCTTCATCTTCGTTGTTCCACACATTAACAACTTCTTCACAGTTTAATTCCGAATTATTTAAATTTAATAAGGTCCCTGCAAAGTCATTCCTCGCAACTGAATCAGCTCGGGTATTGAAGTTGAGTCTAAGGTTTGCAAAAGCATCCGCTAATTCACTATTAATATTATCGTACTTAAATTCAATTTCTGCATTCGATACTGTAGGACCAGGCAAACACTTTGCCCTTTTCCAACACTTAATAATGATTTCTTCGCTGACTTTTTCCCAAAATTTATCCACCTTTATTATGGCATCGTAAAGATTAGGTCTCAGTCCTTGTCGTATGCCATCGTACCCCCCTCCCTTCCTGCTTTGTACCGCATTGGTTCTTTTTCCTTCGTCAAAATATATCTCAAGCAAATCATGAACAAGACTATATCTATATTTTGTTTTGAGCCAAGAAATTATTCCTTGGTCCATTGGTTGAGATCTTGAAGTGACATTAGTTGGAAGGTCAATTATATGAATGTATTCGAGCCTTTTTTCCCCCAATAACCAGTTATCAATTTCGTTGTGAGCACTACAATTGTCAAGGATCATGATACAGTGACATTCATTCTGTCGCACAGTTTGATTAAACCATGGCGCAAAAACATCTTTAAACCACCATTGAGTAACACCTCTATTAAACCAGGCACATTTATTGCTTGTATATCTCTCCATGATATCACGGTTTGTTTCGACAAAACATCTTGGCTTCTTCGATGTTCCGACATATACCATGGGGCGTTTTTTCCAACGCTAGATGTACATACCATCTGAGTAATTCTATCTTTACTCTTCATGGCCTTGGTTCCCTTCAGGTCCTTCGTATTATCTTTTGAGCTGGCAGTTGTAGATGGAAAACGCTTGTAGTAGAGAGCGGGTTGGCCCGCATTGAAAGCATAATCCTCGGTAACATTATATTTCTACATCAAGCTTTTTAATCTACTTCGAAACTCAATCATTAAACTTGTATGTTCGGCATCGGACATTGTGCTTCCCTCTCCATGTAGTCGGATAATAACTATATCTCTTCTCCTTCTCAAATTATATACGTACCCTCTGGAGGCTTTGAAGCTTTTATAATTTTCTTCACTCATCATTTCCCGCTCATGTAAGGTCTTCGCAAACATCACGGCTTGGCTCTGGATCACAGACCAAGTCAGACCAAATCCGTGTTCAGACAAATGTGACTGCGATTTCTGTAGAAAACCACAAATAAGGTCATCCAAGAGAGGATATTTACCATGCCTATTCTTCTTCTTCTTACTTTCTTTATTGGCAGTAATCGTACTTGCGAGGCTTCTTTTTCCTCCGCCAAGCCATCTCTTAAAAGTATCGATCGTTGGTATTTGATATCCCTTCTTCTTTTTGAACTGGTCATAAAATTCTCCTGCTTTCAGGCGGGCCTCGTAATGAACATGATTGAGGAACCTAACTTGGCATCTTTGCCAGAAAAATGTGATTCCTTAAACAGCTTCACCCAAAATAATTTTTGTTCATTTGAATAACTCAGTCTATTAAATGAAGACATGATTACAATTTCGAAAGTCAAAGAGATATAATGATTGACAAGTAGTGGTTATCTATGATGATTTATGGCTATGATATTGGAAGAAAACCAAAGAATGATCGATCACCTGCCGTGCATAGGACTAATTTAGGCCAATCTCGTTATAATAAGACCAAGTGAAGAATTTCCTGGTCTTATAAGAAAAAGGTCATAGCAACTGGTCTTATAACGAGGTATTACTGTACATGTATTAATAATGTGTAAAGGTAATGATCGATGCCCAGTGACGTCATGTCCATGTCGTTGTACAGTAACTGTAACTGTAACTGTAACTGTAACTGTAACTGTAACTGTAACTGTAACTGTAACTGTAACTGTAACTGTAACTACGTACTGGTATCTACCCTTTGGCACACTGCTGTTGTTTTCCCTCCTCTACCCTCGGTTCGTTTTCTTAGACAAGCGCTTCAAGTTTTAACCCTCGGTTCGTTTTCTGAAACAGCGTTTCATTCTCATTATGTGATATCGGTACATGTATATCATTCTTGACACGTACATGGTACTTGTAATCAGACCCGTGACAATAACAAAAACGAGCCCTTTTGTGACATATCGCTTTCTTAGCCTTGTTCTCCGTCTCATGTTCTTCTTCTCCAGCAGATGAAATTATTCAACTTCAAACACGATAAAAGATGTACGACGTACGAGATAAAGAAGAAATTAGTCACAACCAAATCCGCGTTCTAACTGAGATTAGCCTCCAAGTTATTTCAAAAAACGGTATTATGTCATCACGGGGATAAATACATATGTAAATGTCACTAGAATTGGAAAAATGCATATCTAGCAGTATTATTTAATGATTAATATCATTCAGTCCTGGACACGTGTTACAGACATGCGTAATTTTTCTTGTAACACAAATTACAAATTGATTGCCACGTCAATTTCCATTTAAGATAGATGACAATATATAAAGAATGATGCAATCATCTAAATCATCACTGATCTTCTCTATAAGCACACAAATTATGCCACTCATTCTGAATTACTCATCATCACTCTATATTATATCATACAGTATCTAATTAAATTCAACAAGAATAATCATGCCCCGCCTAAACACACGCAATCGAAAATCCATCTTCAAACTTCGTCGTTCAGTTACTCCTGTAATTGTCAGTCGGGTATCTTCTTCAAGCGTATTGTCGGAAGACGTCGAAAGAGTACAGATTGTGTCACCAACTCCGTCTTGCAATGATATCAACGTTGCGGATCAGACTTGTGACTTACTCGACAGGTTTCCCGATGTGTCGAACTGGAAAAGCGACCTTTACCCCACGAACCATGATGATGTGGAATATCGGGGTTGCACCTCATCGATGACCAGCAGCAATATCATGCGTGTAAGTTTCAGCTCGATTGATGAAGACAGTGTCGATGATAAGCCTCTCAGGGTGGGGCTTGCCCGTACGAAAAGTGTTCGTTCGGGACTCTCTTCCTTAGCCTCGAAATCAGATGAGAATATTCCATTGGTCAAGTCGGTAGAAGATAATGACGCTAATGATCAGGGCAACGATTGTCCTTGGGGCTTTTACGTGGATAATTCACACGCGAGCAAGAGAACGCTTCATCTGATTGCACCTGAGGATCGTTTCAGGTCGGTAACTTCTCCGTACTTCATTCCACGTAAGCTTGCGAGGCCGATTTCAAAATCAACAGTCGAATATCGACTTCAAGGGTTGAAGCTCTGAAAACTATTTCGTCAACATTCAAACTGTTGAAGTAGAGAAGCCTTGAAATGCAGATTTTTGAGAATATAGACGTAACCGCATTGAGAGCCTTCGAACACGTGAATGTACTATCTATATATGTTATTAAAGAACGTAAACTACAGGTTTGCTTAGAAGCAGAAAAAGTTAACCATTGACCACGATGTTGTGCCAAGAGATTGTAAAAAGATAGAGAAAATTTAAATAGAGTAAAGCAGTTCTTGAGTTCTTGATCAACATTTTCTTGTAATTTCGACATCATCTTTGTAGAAACAATAATTAGATAGGAGCACAGAATGGTTTGATTGTAGGTGTATTGCCACGGATGACTCTACGCTAGGCAAATCTCACAACTTTTCTTGACTAAAGTTATCACATATATTATTTATTAGCTCGGATTCAACCGAAACAGGGAAGAAAATCCATTGCTACGATCATAATTTTATGTTATTACGATGCTTCGAAGTTTGCTAATCAGTCTTGTTTCTTAATCTAACATGTTTCTTAAAGTTCTTCTGTAAAGAGAAACGAAAAGTAATGGAAATAGAGGCCAGTGATAGATCAACAATAAATCATTTAGGTTACGAAATCCAACCATTCATTTCAAAGGTCAAGCTGCTATGAAATCAAATCTTTGTCGTCTGCTTGAGGAGGCTTCAAGCGTTGATATTCTCCTCACAAACATAAGGTACCTCTCTTTCGACAATTTGTTCGTCAACTGTCACGCGAAACCTTGTAACGCCAATCAATAATTCCGTAAGGTCCTCAACAGGATAAAAGTCGCTTTTGGCGTGAGACTCGCTGAGCCTTATCCAAGTTCCGTTTGTACTTCCTTTTTCATCATATCTCGAGCCGTCAAATAATTCAAACCCCTGAATTTCCTCTCCATACAGTATATTTGCATGCTCAGCAGAAACAGAACCATCTATGCCCACGAGTTCCCCATCATTATCGTGCGTAAAAGATATAGTATTGTTCAGTTTCCGTCCAATGGTCGCACCTCTAGATTGGGTGATCGTAAATTCTTTATGTTGGAGTGGCGATCCCTCAGGCCCATAACACTCAATAACTAAGTCGTTTTCTGTGCAAAGCGTCCCGTTTATTTCAGCATCTGAACATGTGTAATCACAGGAAAATTTATTTTCATCGTTCTCATTATCCGATGTAGTCGACGCTTGGTCACAATCAGGGCTAAGTGAAGTTTCATATCCATCTGCCTCAGAGGCAACAGAGTTTATTTCTTCCTTTTGTTCTTCTTGTATGATTTTGTTGTCTAGCGAAATACTTCCCACGCCGACTTCCACATCAGCAACTTCAGATTCACCTTGCGGGTCACTATTACCAACCAACGTCGGAGAACTCTCTTCGTTAGAAAAATCATTTCTTGTTGAAACTGTATCCTCCTGTACACAAGTTAAATTATTTGCCAAAATGTGCTTCGGGTTATCAACAATTAAAGAGTTCTTACAATCCTGTGCACCAAGTGATGATTTTGTTACAATCATTTGGTGCTTTCCAATCATGAACATTGCCCCGAGGTTCAATTTTAAGCCGTGTTTTTGCTTCATACGCACGAACGTACCTACTGCGCTACCTAGATCTCGAATACAGAAGGATCTTCTTTCTTTATCATATCGAATTTCGAAATGGATCCTGCTTACTGTTACCTCATTAAAAATTACAAAATTCGTAATATAAGGGTCGTTCAAACAGCCTCGTCGCCGACCGCCAACACAGCCTTCCGATTCCATAACTCTGAAAGAGCGGTTGTTCCAGTCACTATCATTTGGACCAAGACATTTGAGGAGAAGAGTCTTTTCCCGTGCAAGCACGGTAGATTTACTTGATACCGGCTCTCCTCCCACTTCATTTTGCCTTCTTTTAGAAACCGTGTCTTGTACTTCTTGTATAACTTGATCTGATGTACTTCGACAGTATAACGTGTCCGCTCTACCTTCAGAGAGCATATCTCCAAGGAGCCGTTTCAAATTGTGATTGGGAATCAAATGTAAATGTTCTAATTCTTCTCCAGTTTTCGGACTAGTCGGTCTCAAATCCTTTCCTCGCATAAAGCTGATCCACTGTTCAATCGCTCTTCGATCATAAGTATGACCATCTACACTCCAATAGAACAAACAATAAGTAAGGAATATAATCGTATCTATCGTTCAATAGTAGCGAAGAAACACCGTACCTGAAGCAATTACGGGATCCGAAAATAGCTCTTGCGTAATCGGACATGCGAATTCATCCCTCAATTTAGAATTGCGAGGCACCTGCATTAAAATGGATCTGTCCGAGGTGGTTACTTCATCATGAGGCATTATTTCTTATTTGATTCGCAATCTCCGCGCTAATGATACCGCTACTGCTACTGCAACTAATAATGATCAACGTTACTCTGGGGAGAAGTATTGCAAGTGTCTACCGGTAGTTACAACCAATCGCTGGAAAACAACGGAACACGACACGATATCGATATGAGGGAACTGAATTCGAAAAATGTCCCGAGCTGCGTAAAAAAAATTTCAATTCAAATTGGAAGAATGGGATACTGAATTAATTGCCGGTAGTCACGAATGTACGGCGCCTTCCTTGCAATCAATTCGTTGACACACGCGAAGGTTATTAATTATTTAAATGTAAATCGCGGACGTGACAAACTGGGCAGAGGTTGAACGTGAGGAGTGAGGAGGTTACAACAACGTTTGTATATCATCGTGTGTGAGTTGACTTAAGTAGACATTTTGTCAATGGGTGCGAAGCGAAGCGCGAGCGCGAGCGCGAGTTTTAGTCGGAGTCAACGAGAATCGTGTTGGTAATATATATAACAAAGGTAGAACATTTTACGATAAATCGATACCGGGACTAATCCATCTTGTTTTCAAAAAAATTTTAGTCGTAAGAATCAAAATCAGACTGTGCATGTATTCATAAACGCGTTAAATTTGGATGTTGCTTTCGTAGTCCACGTAATTCACGGTAGTCGTAGGCATCCTCGCCGTAGTCATGTGCCAAGTTCCTTAGGCAAGCGATATGTTTATATATAGTATAAGGCAGACTCTAACGTAGTGTAGGTAGTATATAAAGTAGTAAAAGGTGAGGATCAAAGTATTGTTAAGATTGTTATAGATTGTTTGTAGATTATACAGTGAACCATCCGTATCATCAGGTCCCTCGCCAAGAGCACTAAATTAGCTTCATAATCTAATGCTCCCCTCAAACCTATCATCATCGCAAAAGGATATAGATTTGCATATCATAATATCGCTATAATGTACCGTACCTCCCTTGGAGGACGTATTGCCCAGCTCCACTTTCAGGGCACCCGGTGGCGGACAAAAACGTTTCGAAAACAAACGAAAACATAATGATAAAACTCTAATCACCAGGGAACATAATCTTGTCCCGGAAAGCTTTCTTCGTTGCTCCAACTTGTACTTTCGTAAGAATATCTGCCAAGTTTGATTCGTATTCTCATAGGTTATCCTCAAGATATCTTCCGCACATTTAGATCTAACATAATGGTATGCGATGCTGTTTGACTTGTTCTTCAAAACAGATTCTGGCAGACTCGTATTGTTTACCACAGACATATTATCAACACATGTATGACAACAGCCTTCTATCGGCACGCCCATCATCTGAAGCTTATAGATCAGACCTTGTAATAGTTCTACACCAGTCTTCAATGCCATGAATTCACTCCCGAATGAACTGGTTTCAATACTATTTTGCTTTTTGGAGAACCATATTATTGGTGCCTTGTTGACATAAATCAAAACTCCACTTCTCGATTGACGTGTAACTAACTTTGTAGCGTGACTTGCATCTACAAACATCGTGAGTTCTACCCCTAAACCTAGGGCCTCCGGCATGTCCGGCGGATCGCTTTTCTTGCTGAAAATGTTAGAACTCCGACCAATCGCGTTGCTCTATCTCCGGAAGATGTTCATTGTAGGCACTATCCATAACTAGCCTCCAGTCTAAATTCGCCTGTAAATAAGAAAAAATATGCAAGACTCCATACAAGTGAGTAACGCGCGGCATACAATTATAAGAAGACATCATTGATACTTCAACGCATATGTCAATGCGCCCCGGCTCTACAAGCCATCGTAATATGCCAATCAATTGCATGTATAAGATCGTAGTCTCATCATCAAGGTGATTTGTTGCATCCAATTTTGGTTTATATCCAGACGGTAGCGCTGATGTAACCTTCGATTTAAGTGTCAAATTTAATGGTGCAATCCTTTGTTTTACCACCCTCAATGATTCAATGAGGTATTCTTTAGAGCCGATTGCCCAAGTATAATGAGAGTCACCATCCATAACGTGTTTGGATATACTTGCTCCCAGATATCTCGAAGGTTCTGTGATGGAATCCGCCTTTAGTAAATAGTGTTTATTCATATTCATCAGTATTCTTCTTGGCTTTTCCGATATCACAATGATATCATCTGTGTATATGAAAATATATTCATAATATCGATTCCCGTTTTCTTTCCTTGCTGCACGACGCCAGACATCCATATCTGCGCGGCAGGGTATAAAGTTTAGTTCTTCACGTAATACTCTCGCGCAGAATGAGCGCCACGAATAACCGGCAGATTTTAGGCCGTATAACGCCATCTTAATGATTGCCTTGCGCCCGGCATAATCGCCGAATTCATTTCCCAAGATTGTATAGACCTTTTCGGCACTTGGTGCATTTAAGTAAGCCCCAGCAACGTCCGCTGTTAAAATATTTCAATCATTTAAAGATGCAAGGACAAAACCAATTCGTATGCTTTCTCTCGTGACCACACTCGCATATGTCACGTCAGGCGGGGTATTAATCTGGTCCCCTATCGGGCATATTCGCGCTTTTCCCTTTTACATCCATTTTAACATCAAAAATTGTTAGTAAGTCAATGTATTTATATCCAGGCGGGATCTTTTCGTTTTGTTCTAATATCTTGAGTGCAGGTAACACGGTTTTGGTCTCTTTTGCTAATGCAGTACTCCAATGCGTGGTCCCTGTCTCGTCGTCTATCTGAAGCGCTCTTTCAACGTCATTGGGTTTGGGTACTTCTAATCCAAACTTTTCCGTTTTCCTTCTCTTTATCGAGCGCCGCTTGATTGCTTTTATTATTCTTTCTTGTTTCTTCAGTACGTAAGGTACCCACCATCGAAAGGCAGGTTCATCTGAAATTTTGTTAGCTGTCGCATACCTTGCAGCTTTGATCGGAGAAGCGTTCTTTGCAGTCTTCAGATCTATCCACTCTGTTCTCCCATTACTGAGTTCTGCACACAGGTGCCAACCCTTGGTCGTTCTTTTAGGTATAACTTTCCCTCTTACTTTTAGAAAAGCTTCATCTTTCGTTGATGCGTTTGCGTCCCTCCTGTGATCAACGAAATCTTTGATATGATGGTTGATATTCGATTCCACCTCGCTCTCACTTAAGATGCATTCGACAATCTGATTGGCAAAGTAGCACTCCACTCTGCCGTCCTGAAATTCAATTTCGTATATTGACGTATCGAGAATCGGATTCTCGTTGAATTTGCCAATGAATTTTCCGTCCGGGCCTCTTTTCCTTCCTTTTATGACTCCTAACTGCTCTGTGTTATCTTCCATGAGCCGGACTTTAGATGAAATGTATTTGTCAAATTCAATTTGATTCTCCTCCTCATTGTGGTCATCCAGATTAAAATCTTCTTCTTCACTGTCCTCATACGCGGTAAAGGATGGGCTAGAATCTTCGATGGGAATGGTATATTTAGCATAATCCATAGTGTTGAAACTAATGTAATAAAAATGTATTTTACGTAGATTGTATCTAATTGTATTAGGTAGGCAACAGAAGTGAGTTCGTAACACTACTTTGCTGCTGGATTCGTTGAAAAGAATGAGACTTGATGTCAGTGTTTGGCCGTATTCTGGCAAGCCCTGACGTGCGTCTGCATTCTTTCCGTGACGAATGGATGGACAGTTAACGTGGAGCATAATAGAAACAACCTATCCTCCAACACATAGTGTCAAATGTTTCATTGGATTCAGAGCTACTCTGTTTGCCTTCAAATCGTCTATTCAGTTCTTAGGTGAACTGCCTTTTCATCTCTTTGATGTCCTCTGCGTCTACCTCTTCTTTCCTCAACGGTGAGACTGATGTTCTTATTATAACTTGCGCTTTAGCCGTCAATAGAAAAACGAACTTGATCAATTTTTCATTTTGCATATCAAAATACACGTATAATTCTATTACTACTACTACCCACTACCCACCACTACACACCACTACACACCATTAACCCACCATGCGATGTCAGCAAGGCAGAAGAAGGGATTAGATACATGTCCCAATGAAATCCGTTTAGAGCCCCATCGGACCATTGCCCTTAAAGTGTACGATTGTGTATTCCAGAGATGCGATGAAAAAGAAGGATCAAAAACGTCTCATGCATGAGTAGTTTTAAATAGTTCGAAGAGAAAATGAAAAATAAAGATAACAATATTACATCTGCGAGTCAGGGGACAAGGTCGGGGGTCGGGGAACCTCTTGTAGAATATTTTTGAAAAACTCCGGATACAACCAGGTAATTCAAAATAACAATTAGCAATTTTCTTAACACTTTAACATGCGACAACTTTTGAGTGAACTGAATCACTATTCCATCGACGCGCACACGCACAATTAGAAATTTGTCGAACTGAACAGGCAAATACAAGATTTGCAATACAGAGGATTATATATATAAATTTATATATATATATATATATATATCAATTCACATTATGAAGGCTCGTCAAAACAAGGAATAAAGAACCGCGCCATGTTATCAACACCCTCGACAAGCCTAGGATATACTAGTGACTATATTGATTTACTTTACCAAGTACAACTGATAGAAAGGTATTGAAATAAATTGCACTTACGTATATTACTAATGAAAAGTGAAAAGTTAACATTCTTGTGCGTGTTCCATTGTCATCGTTCAATGGTACTTGTTGCCTTTTGGTCTCATAAAATGATATTTGTCCACCATAATACGTCGATAAATTTCTCGTAGTTACTTCGCTTTCGAAGAAGATTTACGTATTGCACAATGAAGTAGTGACTTTCGATCAATCTATACAACAAAAGATACAAGTTCTTTTACCTCGTAATTATTATTTCGTATGATATGAATGGTCGCGACGGAATACTATTTTACCAGCATGGTGTTCTCTCTTTAGAAATTTGTCGTTGTTAACTGCTAACTCTATCGACCTTGCCTCTATAATTTCAAGAACCTCTCCTTCTCTCAAACTCACTGCTGTTGTCTTAACAAGTCAATGCATCATCTCGTCTCCCCTTTTACGTTATTAATATATACATATGCATTATGATGAGAAACTATTCTCTATTCTCAGTTTCCATCTGTCCAGTATATATAACGTGATAAAAACTAATATAGTAAAATGACACGCACGCACACAGCTTTTCTCTGACCAACGTAGGAAAGGATGATGTTATTAAAAAATACAATTATATTACTTGTACCACATCATTCCAACGAGGATTGAGACAAAGTGGTAATATCCTCTCTCTCTCTCTCTCCTTTGATTACAACATCCAAATTTCAACCAGCTACAGATAGAGACGGAGTGATAGAGAGCAAGAGAGGGAGAGAATAAAGAAGATTGCAAAAAAAATAGAAAAACTCAAGCAAAGTATACGCATTTCTGTCTACTCAATATTTTCAATAAATTTGACAATGAAACAATTCTTTCTCATACCATCCATCATCTTTGCATTGTTCCTCCATACCCGTCACAACCAAGGAGTGCTTGTAGATGCATTTGCTTTATCCCAACGAAGTATTTTGCAATATGATTTTGTGCGGATATCCACTGGTATTTTTGAAAAAGATGACGAAAATGGTATTTGTGATATTGGTGGTCTCAGGAACGTCCGTAAGAGGGATGGTGCAAAGACAAACCCATCTCGACGTGATATGCTTCAAAATATATTGTTGTCTGCTGCTTCTCTCCCTGTAAATGCTGCCATTGCAGTCACGGATTCGTCGTCTGTTTCAGTTGTGAATGTTCCCAAGTATGATTCCGATGTTTCGTGGCCACTTGGTAAGGTTGCGTTCAGTCTTTTACCTCTTGCGGGTACTTCATCACGACGAGCTACGGTTATGGAAACGATTGTACCTGGAGAAATATGGACGTTTGATCAGATTCAAGGGGTTGTGAATGTGAATGTGCCTGTACGTATGACCGTGGTGAAGCTTTCTCCAGAAGCAGGTGGAGGTTTATTTGTTTATAATCCTTTAGCTCCTACTCTGCAATTGATGAAAATGGTGCATGAGCTAGAAGTAATGCATGGTCCAGTGAGGCATATAGTATTGGGCACTGTTGCCCTAGAACATAAGGCAACATTCGGCCCATTTGCTCAGAACTATCCAGATGCGGAAGTATGGATACAACCGGGGCAATGGTCTTTTCCTTTAACAATACCAATAGAATTGAGCGGTGTAATACAACGTGGTCAGCGTTTACATGAAATACCAAATTCGGAAGATGGAAGAGTATCTAAGGGATATCAATATTATAATAAACTACCGGAATGGGATGTTGACTTCGAATATGAGACCTTGGGTCCTCTGAAATTCAAATCTGTTGGAGCCTTTAGCGAAACCGCTTTCTTTCACAAACCAACTCGCACCCTTTTAGTAACTGATTGTGTTATTGAAGTTACAGATACTCCTCCCCAAATTATTCAGGAAGATCCACGCGCAATGCTTTTTCATGCAAGAGATTCCATCGACGAGATTGTAACTGATACTCCGGAAACACGTGCAAAAGGTTGGCGAAGAATGGTTCAATTTGGTTTAGTATTCTTTCCATCTCAAATTGACGTAGTTTCTTTTGGAGGGGCGATTGGACAAGCTTCTAAGATTGATTCAAGAATGAAGCCGTTAGGAGAGGACGCTGTTCCGTTCAGCTTGTATCCATGGACTTGGCGAGGAGACTCGGTAAGGATAGTGCTTGAAGAATTATTATTCCATAGACCCAAGTCAATAGGTAACCTTATTTTTCTTTTTTGGACTCATCAGGACTTGCGCAACTTCGAAGCGATTTCGAAGGCCGGGTTGTTTTGTCCACCGATTTTGACCAAACTGATCTTAGACCGTGAACCAGAAGCAACACTAGCTTGGGTAGACGACATTTGTAATAAGTTCGACTTCCAACGAGTGATACCATGTCATCTCAACAACAATATTAAAGCAACTCCTAAAGAATTTCGAAAAGCTTTCGACGTTCTTGAGAACAATCCTAAAAGTGGTAAGGAAATAAGTCCACAAAGACCGCTAGCTGAAGATCTCGCACTACTGCAGAAGGCTTCTGACCTATTAACATCGTTTAACGTCGTTGGACCTAGCAAAGTATGCGACGGAGAGCCGGCACGGATTTTAGGACGTTTTAAATCACAATAAATTCTAATATTTATTTACCATTGGGTGAAAAACAAACAGCCGATTACATCATTTATCTCAGACATTTTAGAGAAGGTAAACTCTTCAGCCTTTTAGTCACGATACATCAACAGTTGTGCGATCACTACTTAGTTTGGCTCGCAACAGCTCCAATTCGATTTCTGATATCTTCTTGATCTCCGAGATATCTACCAGTCAATCTATAAAGGAAAAGAGATAAGCAAAAGAATTGCAATGAATGTAATTGGACAACAAAACGAACTTACGGAGCGATGGCATCATCCTGTGGTATAGGCTTTAAATCATCACCCAACTCATACACAAGCGGCACTCCGGTTGGGATGTTTAATCCACAAATAACATCGCTTGGGATATCATCCAAATACTTCACGAGAGCACGAAGGGAGTTTCCATGAGCTGCGATAAGGATGGTTTTTCCGTCCTTAATCAATGGAGCAATTTCATCCTCCCATGCAACCAGGAAACGCTTTTCTGTCAGGGCAAGACTCTCAGCTAAGGGCAAATCTTCCTCTGGAACGTTTTTGTAGCGCATATCATTTCCAGGATAATGTTCAGAAGATTTATCTTCAATGGACGGAGGAGGAATATCATAAGATCTCCTCCAAACCAAAACTTGATCCTTTCCATGCTTGTCAACAGTCTCCTGCTTATTCAAACCTTGAAGCGATCCGTAGTGGCGCTCATTTAATCTCCAGTCATGAGTAACAGGAAGGTACATCGCATCCATCTCCTCCAACGCGAGATAAAGCGTCTTAATTGCTCTTTTCAACATGGAAGTATAGCACAAATCAAAGTCAATTCCTTCCTCACTAATAAGTTTTCCACCAGCCCTAGCTTCTTCAATTCCCTTTTCACTAAGAGGAACATCTACCCAACCCGTGAATCTATTTTCTTTGTTCCAAGTACTCTCTCCATGACGTAGAAGAACCAATTTATGAGCATCCAGAGGAGTGGAGCTGCTTGCTCTGGCAGGGTTACCGAAGAAAGAATTAGGAGCAAATGCAGCAGTCCCTGCGAATTTGAAAGAAAAGATTATTAAGCTCAACGGTGTAAAACGCATATTTTTATTTGACTGATAGAGAGATGAAGTGCCAATAACTTTTTTTATGTACACAAAACAAAAAATGAAGTATTCCATACAAATATCTTGAATCTTGATACAAAAAAAAAGGCATTTGCTTGACGTACGTTTTGGAGCTCGTTTTGGATACGACGTACGAGTACGAGAGGTACATATGGAAAAGAGCCAATGTCAAGATCCGATATTTGCAGACGAGGTTCCACGTGGCATCATACGAAGTTTCAATAAATGGAGCGAACATTGAAAGTTGCTGTCATCTGGGCCACTAGCCACTACTGCCTACTCGACCGCCATACCCATTGCTCCTGTTCTTTTTTTTCTTTTGACGTCAGTTTTTTTATCTCGCTGGAGGGTTGGTAGAAAGAAATTATACTTAGGAATAGCTTTAAATGAAAAAAGATAAATGATGAATTGGTCGTACAGAAGAAATAGAAGAAGACTAGTTATGGTGTTTTCTACATCTGTTCTTCTGCTGGCGATGGTAATGAATGCCAACGCTGGTTTTTCTTTGGTTATGAAGAAAGCTCCAGCTTCTGCCAATAAACCGGTAATTGAGGGTGATGCAAGAGATAATTGGTCACAAAAACTTACTGCAAATAGACCTGTTCTTGGCCATGTTGTCCCTGGAAAGTATCGCGAAGTACAAAAGAGAATTGCGAAGAAGCAACAAGGGAAATTTGGTAGTTCGAAAAATAGAATACGAGCCCAGGGTAAAATGAGGGAAGATTTTAAGAATAACCCCGCTAATCTGAAAATTTTAGGCGGTTTAGCGCGGGGCCGAAAGTTGGATAGCCCAGATGTTTATTTGAGGCCTATGATGGGGAAAGTTCGGGAAGCTCTCTTTTCTTCTTTGTACTCCTTTGGTGTATTCAATGCTGCAAGTATATCTACGTCATCAGTAACGACGAAGTGCAGACATTTAGATATATTTGCTGGATCAGGATCGGTTGGTCTGGAGAGTCTAAGTAGAGGGGCGACTGAGGCAGTGTTTGTTGACTTTGCAAAGAACTGCTGCGATACTATAGAACGAAATATTGTCAAATGTGGTTTCGAAGGGAAGGGATCTTCGAGACAATGCGATGCTCTCATGGCTCTGAAAGACCCGGCAGCAGTTGGGATCGAGGGAAAATTTCAGGTAATTAGCATCACGCCACCCTACGAAGAAGTTATTTATTCCGAACTTTTAGAAGCAGTGGCTCATTCACCCCTCCTCGAGGAGGATACTATTGTTGTCATAGAATATCCAGTCGAGCTTGGTTGTCTTCCTCACTCGATTGAAGAAGGAAAATTAATTGGGATAAGAAACAGAAAGTACGGTAGAACAGTGATAGGGATATATGTTCATCGACCATCCGGAAAGTTAGACGATTCAGCACAGAGCAGGCCAGAAGAATTCGTATCTTTCTAGTCATCTGAAACGCTAACGTATGGATTAATGTAACGAATGAAGAAACCGTAATCTGTTATTACTGTCTGGTCATTATTAACGTAGAGTTTATTCTCTAGTGAAACAACAGATGGGCCTATTGGAACTCAACTTGAAACACAGTAATGTCATGGCGACGGGAAAACACAACACCTGACTTCGCATCCTTATACTATCTTCGTTCGTAGATTGAGTTTACGCGGTGATGCCATGCCTTGGCATAAAGTAAGATTTCACCTCCACTCCAACTGTTTTCGTCACCGGAAGGCTTTGTTTGGAGTGGTTATTCTCTAGTGAAGCAACAGATGGGCCTATTGGAACTCAACTTGAAACACAGTAATGTCATGGCGACGGGAAAACACAACACCTGACTTCGCATCCTTATGCTATCTTCGTTCGTAGATTGAGTTTACGCGGTGATGCCATGCCTTGGCATAAAGTAAGATTTCACCTCCACTCCAACTGTTTTCGTCACTGGAAGGCTTTGTTTGGAGTGGAGAAGAAACCACAGGCAGGGCAAGTACAATGTAATCCGGAACATGTCTCAGAAGTCAGAAGGTCGTCTCTTTTTATTTTAGCCATATAAGAACCTATGTGGTAAATTGTAGCGTCAGCCTCTCTCTTTCCTCACACAGCAGCATTCCATTTGTACCAGTGACAAAGGGCAAAGCCTATCAAACTCTTGTACATCGCTCTTTACATTCTTCACAAAAATATTATCTAACGCAAGAATGTGTGGTCGGTATTTCAACAACGTTGCTGTATGGATGGCTTTTATTTTTGTCGTCGTAATCACGGACGTGAAATTTGTGTCGGCTTTTACGGCAGGCCGTTTTGCGAAATCGAAATCTTCCTCTCTCCGCATGGGATTCTTTGATGGCTTGCAAAAGGCGTTTTCAAATGAAAGCTATTCAGCTCCTCCAGAAGGAAAGAAGGCGACGGCGAGACACATACTTGTGAAGAGTTTAGAGGAGGTTGATGAAGTTCTTGGGAAAGTCGCTGAAGGCAAGGAAGGATTTGCAAGCATTGCAGCTGCTTATTCATCGTGCCCTTCTGGATCGAGAGGAGGAAGTTTGGGTTCTTTTTCGCCGGGTACGATGGTGAAAGAGTTTGATGAAGTTTGTTTTTCTCCGGAGACGAAAATAGGGGAAATTGTTGGGCCAATAGAGGTTAGTTATTATGGATTTTAATATGAATTATTTGCGAATTAGAGTCTAATTCTAAGCGTCGGTGTATTTGAAAGACAAAGTTTGGTTACCATTTGATCGTTGTTGATAAGAGGACAGGAATGTAGTTTGGTAAAATTGTGTAGGGATGATATGTGTGAGAACGCGCTTTAATTATTCAGCAGCATTTTTCCTCCAGAGCACCTTGGATGTTGTATCGGTATGCTTTATTGTACTAGGTTTGGAATAATACACTGGTCACAGTTGTTTAAACCAACGACTTTGTTGTCGTTCAGACTGAACATACCAAAGTAGAGGATGGTTCTTCAGCACAACTGAATTTCTTATCATTTGTTACGTTGAGCACTGGTCTTGCTACTTACTCATAGTGATCGAGTATATCATAATGATATTTTAACGTGATCTCTGTCAGGCTAGTTATCGATGCAAATCGAAAGCTCCCACCTTTTCAACGCTTCAACTCATTTCCCGCTTTCCTATCCGAACTATTAAGAAGCTTGAGACCTTGCGACATTCATAGCGTTAATTATGTGTTTCAGTTTTTGCTGACAACGTAGGTTTAGTGCATCGTTTTGAAGTACGTTTACTAAAAACGATCTTTGATGAGCATGATAGGAAAATAGGTTAGTCGACATCAGAGCAAAACTACTCGTATTTCGTTTTTAATAGAATTGTCAGGTAGGATTTCAGTGGATGAAACTTAGGGAAATGACCGAGTATAGCATGAAAATATACGGAAACTACGAGCAGAGTTCCCATTACCATCGATTTAGCCCGAGTCAAATACGACTAAATAAATTGTTATGGTAAACAATAGAAGAAAATTAGCGTAATACCTAACAACTAAAGTAAATGTAATGAATTGAAAAAAAAAAAAAATTTATTGATATGTTGCGATATTTGTTGAACAAATTGTTATGTTGGCCTACGTGAATTACGTACAGCACCAAGTCAATGACAATGGCGTTGGAAGAGTTTCCAACGATAAAGGGTATGCACCAATCTTCGGCACCAGAGAGCAGTAGAGTTTTGCCGTTGGATTGGCGAATCCTACGGACATTTCCACGTAAGACTTGGTACTGGATCACTGAATCCTACGGACATTTCCACGTAAGACTTGGTACTGGATCACTGAAATCGTTACAACATACAACATAATTTTTAAGATTGACTTTTGACTTTCAATACCTTTGTATTAGACTCCTTCACTTCTTCCAGAAAGCAACCCAAAACAACTTGGTTTATCAGACCCAATCTCTAAGAGCTACAAGGAAGAACTGTCGACTACAAAGCAAGGCTACAGCCCAGCAAGCCTTTGTGAAGGATTGATCACCCACTCACAGATTAAAAGTGCAAAAGGAACTCAACCCAAG
>Ga0209092_10000636_pt1 | contig 35106 bp, 26 predicted proteins | sample FraStrMetagenome_FD_187446 | JGI IMG/M metagenome (GOLD analysis project Ga0209092, IMG submission 187446) | Marine eukaryotic phytoplankton communities from Arctic Ocean - Fram Strait ARC3M Metagenome (SPAdes) (version 2) | ecosystem: Environmental > Aquatic > Marine > Oceanic | place: Fram...
ATATCAGAAACAAACAAACAAACAAACAAACAAACAAACAAACAAACATACTAGCTCCATATTGGGCAGCTCTCCCGTATATGTCTTACCACATGGGGTGAACCCTCTTTACCAAATTATCATAGACACTATTAGCTCCATAACTGTGATATATCTCAAACATATAATTAATAGCAATCAGCTGCATTTAACTGCCATATCAAAACAATAATAATACGTAATGTAGAATTTTTTTAAAGACTGCTGCTGCGGGGAGTGTATTTTCACGTTGTTTTCGAAATCCTACCTCTCATGATTGATATCAGCTCTTTCCTTGAGGATAGCAAACGAAGCGACAAAAATGATATACCTCTTCTCCATAATAGAGGAATCGATGTGTATCTTAGGCCACCAAACGCTTCTTATTGGATTGTCTTGATTTATGTTAGTTGAAAAGTGTGATTGTTGCTGAAATTATTTTGCTGAAAAATTACAATTCGCTACGAAGCTCACATCAAATGTGCCTTTGGGATTATTCTCTGGTCAGGCCATCATCATGATTATATCGTGTTATGCCTTGATCGGCATTATAGTGTATAGAAACGTCATTCAGCGATCAAAATCACAGGCAGCATATATTTTAGGTTACGGCATCATAATCCCTTTCTGCATTTATATTCCGTTTTTTATGACGAATTACTTCAACATACACAACTTGCACCTTCGATTTACAATCGTGTGTGCCGCTGTGCTTTCGTTATTTCGGACCATGGAAGGTAATTCTGCTAATTCAAATTTTAGAGCTCATTCATTCTTCTGCTTTTTATTTACCATGTGATCTTTTTCTCCCTCACGAATCTATTCGTATACTAGGAATCCATGGTTTTCCCCCCAATGGATCAAAAGTAACGCTTCGGTCTTATTTAATCTACTTTTGTACCTTGGGCGAAGTCGAATATAATCCAGAAACACATCAGACAAAAAAACCAACTTTACAAGATGTTGTTGGAAATGTCAGTAATTTATTTTTCTTTCTCATAAGTATTTCGATGTATTCATCTTTCCTTTATCACTATGATTATGCACTGTTTGAAACACGAGTTGAAATAAATTCTCTCGATCATACAGTCTTGGATATGCTATCATATGGTCATATCATAAACAACTTTAGTCTTGCAGGTAAGAATTTGAAAAGGAACCACATCGTAACAACTAAATCAGAAGACGGAAAGATAACTCATTCTTACTTAATTGTATTTACTCTAGTTCTATTGCAGGGACTTCTCAAATTCTTTTCAATCCTGACAGGTTTGCTTGCAAATATAGTTTTTCGGGTCGAAGTGAAAGAAGGGATAAAGAATGCAATGTTTGACGCTAAGTCACCATCCGATTTTTGGGGTAAGAAGTGGAATTTGATTGTGCATAATTTGTTGAAGGTAGGTTATCAAAGCAACTATTAAGCGCTGCAGTAATCGTTATCCTTTCATTCACATATCTTTCTTCAATGTTTGCAGAGGGCTGTATACAAACCTGTAAGAGAGAAATATTCGGTGATGGCAGGGGTAATGTGCACATTCCTAGCATCTGGTCTTTTTCATGAGTGGGTTTTAGCTGTAACCTTTTTTATTATTGACAACGACAAGGATGATGATGGGCATTGCAGCCAATGCTACTATCCCGAAACATATGGGAAACATTTTATGTTTTTTCTTTGGAATGGGTTCGTCATTGGTATTGAATTTATTGTTTTAAATCACTTTCCATTTTTCCACTCTGTAGGAAAAACTCTTCCTTCTATACTGCGAACATTTATGATTTTGATGGTTTCGCTTCCAGTAGCACACTGGTTTTTCGGAGATATCGCAAAAGCAGGCTTTTTTCATGACTGTCAAATTGTTTTCCCAACTATCGTTGTGAAATGGCCATAGGTTTGGCAAATAATACATGAGAAATCATCCATCATGAAAGAATTATTACAACCTTCGCAAAGCAATAAGAAAATATGCTCTTTTACAGTCACAATTTTTTTAGTGCATACATAAACCCTTTTCTTTGAGGTTTCATGGAGTACAAGTACAACGAAGGTGCAGCTTGGACTGCTGTACGGGAGAGCATGATATGCATACATTAGCATCTTGGAGACATGCACGACCAATAGAGCAAATAAAGACCAAATTTCAATTACACTGATGTTTAGCTATCAAAGAAATGTATTCACAAATTACCACTAAAACTGTGATTTAATTTATATTCATTTTTCCGTAATGAAAAGGCAGGATTCTTTTCTATATTTTGTCATATTCCCTACAAATTAATCCAGAGCAAATCTCCTGCGAACAATTTTTAAGGGTATTCTTTCAGTTGCTCAAATGCTGAATGCCTTTGCTTCAAAAAGTGACAACATCCAAAAATCTCATTAGCGAAAAAAGATAGGACTGTAGTAAGATATATGGTGAAAGTTAAATTATCCAGGTGGATGTAGGATAGAATAACAATCGGAAGGGATGTAATGAAGCTTGCAAATACTCCATCTAGAATCCCACAAGCTATGAGAAAAGCCTCGCCAACACCTAAAACTGGAATAATGAAAAGAATCCCAAACTCATCCGCATCTTGTGTCATTTTTTTCCAATCAATGATCCCACTAAACCAGCCATATCCAATTGACCCCACGCATGCAAGAAATCCAATGATCGCAAAGATACCTTTTGCATGTTTTTCTATCTTCATGTAAAACTCAACTCCTTCAAATCTCTTTAGGCGAAATATGGTCGGTATCCACTCGTATATAATCAGAGCGAGTATCAATATCGACTCGGTGTATATTCCTCCATAGATAATCAAGTGTGAAGATGGTTCCTTCAGGTAATGATCAATTACTTCAATTATCACAAGGATTGTAATCTTTGCCAAAGTAGAATTCACAGCAAGAGCTATTTCAATGGTGCTTCGACTAGAATATACCCACTGACACGAGTGAATGAAATTCACGTCAACAGTTGTTCTTTCATTCTTTTTGATTTCTACGCCACTCTTACTTTACTATTCTAGCGAAATTCAGAATCCAAAATCTGATGTTTCGAATATATCCATTATGTTGATAATGTATTGTGAATGAATCTTACGTAAGGCATTTCACACAGCAGACTGAACCACTGAAAAAAGTACGCTCCACATAACGATTTCATTTTAGGAGTACGGTACTCATCAAGTTGGGAAATCATACTGATCTAAGTAGAAGACTCGAAAAGATAGGTTATGGCTAATGAAGAGCAATAATCAGAATACAATTGCATGATGTCAAAATTGAAACTTGTCTTCGATCACGTCGAAAAGAAACATTTTTTCATTTGGATTTTACTTGGTTCGATTGAGTAGGGTCTGCCGCCGTCCATTTGATGGATTGTAGAAATGTAAACATAGCATTTAATTTGGTTAGAATTGTTGCTTTTGATTTTATAGTATAGTACCAAAAAAGTGTTCCAATAAAGTTGGTAGCTCGTGCGTCGTTTTGAGATGTGACGTGATTCTGCTGTTTGAAAAACCTTTGTGGTAACACTTTATTGTGTTAATTATTTTTTAGAATTTAACTTACTTGATGTCTACCACAAATGTTTGTTTTTGAAAGGAAAGAGATAATCATGCCATGTTGGTTTGACTGTAGCATGAATTTCAGAGCTTGATAGATTTGACAATGCGTTTATTATATCAGATGATTGAAACATAAACTGAGTTCACCAGTGTGCCAAATTATGTTTGTAGAAGATTCGATAACTTACCTTATATGTATTAAATACCAATAGTAGTCTATCAAGAGTTTGAGGGGATACAAAGAGTAGTAATCACAACAAGCACCAATGCCATCTAAATTGTTTGAAAGTAGATGTTGAGATTTTTTAATGTTAATTATCCAAGATGACTTCCTTATGATTTGATTCCTCAACGGAGATATCACATACATTTAAAAGCTACAACGCATTTTACATCCTATATCAATTTTACTATTTAAACAAAAGCAAAAACTTATATAGGCAACAAATCTTATTAAAAATATTTATTTATAGAAGTAAAATTGAACATACTTAAACATATGATTAGCGACAACCGATATGAAGATCGCATGTTTTTATGATTTTAATCATATTTTCGAGTCGACCTAAATACGAAATAGTCTGTGTGATTTTTTTCTTGTGAAAGGACATCTTCAATGAGATACCGTACCTGCTGTCAATAATATCATGTTTCAGTCTCAAATACAAACAATGGAGGAAAACAAAAAGCGTAATCATCCAAACAAATCAAAAAGAATTGATGAATTTCCCTGGAAAACGTATTTTTCTGAAAGTCATTCAAGTTTATATCAATCGAATCGAAGCCGTCCAAAACGGCACTTCCATGTCAACTTCTTGCAATTTATTACTACACTCTATTGCTTACCGATTTTATTACTCCTAACACTACCAACATATGCGAATGCTAAACTAGCTGATCGAAGTCGTCTAGTCACGCACAGGAAGGAAGCTTCAATTGCTGTTTCTAACATGAATTCAAGACTTCATACCTCTCATGGTGTCACAAAATCAACTAACCCATACAAAAATAATCTTGACCTGCCAGTGGATGGAACCAAGTATCGTCGGAATTTATCTGATAACAGAATAAAATCCATTTCTGGCAATATTGATACAGGTATATCTTCTAAAAAAACTAGTTGGAAGTTAGATTTGGAAGGTTTGGATGTGGAAGCACTGACTCTATCATCAGACATTCCGAATCCAGAAGCAAACGATCCTCCTGGTAATTTGCGCTCTAATCCTTCCCTTTCAAATGAATTTGAAAATGAGGAATCCCGCCGTAGACTATCTCAATTAACCGGCTGCTGTGAAACCTATGCTGAAATAAATGCATTTAAACTATGCAGCAAATACGGACAAGACTGCTATGCTGGCCAAGAACCATCACATGATTCTGGTGATGGGGATTGTAGCCAAGCCGGTCTATCGTTTATTGGTGTTAGTTTCTCAGTCAACACAGCATATGGTAATCCTTACTCATATCAGTTGTGTGATCAATTTCCCATGGAGAATATTATTGATCGAAATTATGATTACATAATGAGTATGGATGAAGACGGATGGTTGGTTGGAGGTGGCTATAAGTCATTCGACTATTCAGGAAAAATGCCGTAAGTTAAATGCAAATAGTGATTCCTAATTATGAGATATTTTCAATCTTCTAACCTTATTGTTTTCAATAGATATATTGATTCTTCACACACAGAATTAATACGTATTGGAAGTCTGGATCCTGAATATGGGTAAGAACAATATTTCACTTTTAATGCACTGATAGAACATCGTATGTTCTATTAATTTGACTTAAATAATCACAATTGTTATTATAAAATGGAAATAGTGGTACCTCGATTTCACAAGTTTACGAAGCGATGGCCTCCATTTCATTTCATCCCTTTTCTGTATTTCCAGAATATGTTAAGGGTGGAGGAGGCGGATCAGGTGATGGCGGTGATTCTGTCCCATCTTCAGATGTTACTTTAATTGTTTCCATTGTTGAAGAATTTTCAGATGGAAATGGTGATTCTGATTACGATATTTTCTTAGATGATATTTTTGATGCTATGGATGCTGTTGGAGGTGGTCCTTGTATGGATGATCACGACACAGATCCTCATGTTTCTATGTCACGAGGGGTAAAATTCAAATCATCTTACCATGAAAGCTCATACTTTTACAGTGCCAATTTAGAAGTTGCAATATGGCAATCTATGTATCCCAATGGAGCTGTCATTGGTGCCAATACAAAGGCTAATTTTCCACCCAACGATGCAGGGAGAAATCGAAAGTATGTGGGTTACGGGAACTTATATTTCTTTTTTGACCGCGCGAATATAACTAAGGCTTTTGGCCCAAGTCGTGCTTTGAGTGATGATGAATATTACTATGCAACTCTGTACGAAAAGGGTGGTGCATCTGAATTCTACGAAAGTGTGAGCAGCATCAACTTCAATTATAATTCTGGATCTGGAGACAATAATAATTATGAACATAATCCTTACTCATGGGATGCAACAATGGCGATGCACGATATGACAGATGGGTGGGACCTCCCACCAAATTGCGATCAAGAAGGAGAGGCATTTTTTGGTATCCCCATGAGTAGGAATTCGCAATCAAATTTAGTTTCTTCCAGTAGTTTTCAAAGTCAGTTTGACTTCGAGGTTTTGTTAGATCGTAACTTTACTTACATGAACGATTTTGGTACTAACCATGGTTGGTTAGTAGGTGAGCAGATTGGGAATGGAGCTGGCTCAATTGTAGACAAGGACACTGCGCATATTCCACTTTTTTATGTAGGAACAACAAATCCAAACATGGTGAGTTTATCTTTGTCTCCCTCTATATCTTCATTGTACCATCCAAAAACTGTTTTCTCAGTAAAGAAGTGTTTTATTTCAATTTATTTTCTAAAGGGTGGGATGTCGCTTGCTGACATAGTGTCTATTGCAAAAAATATAGAGTTTGGTACTTTGTATGTGAAACCAGCATTTCTCTTCCAAGATGATGATGGAAGTGTAAAACTCCAGTTTGAAGCAGACGCTAACTCAGCATTAGGTTATCTTTATGATAATTTATGTAAAATGATTGGTATATCCTGGAATTATGACTCTCCAGCCAATAATCTTGGTAAATTTACAAACTGTGCAATGCACGCAGCTGGAGATCGGGCGATTTATGGTTGCGGTCCTGAAAACGGGAATAGGGGCGGATTTTGTCCACAAATGACTCTTGCTTACAAAGTCAGTTTTCAATCAGACGATGCTGCTAGTGAGTTTTTACAACGTGGAAATAACTATGTCAATTATTGGAGAGCACTATATCCTAGTGGTGTAGCTGTCGGGACCCAGCAGTTTTGTCCCAGTGGTGGTTGTCTTGGTCTCTTTTTAAATCGTTATGATTTGTTCAATGTTTTCAAGCCCGATTTAGGAGGATCTTGGGTGGAGTATAATGGCGGCACGGTTGCTCCAACCATTTCTCCCGCGCCTTCCTATAGTGGAGGTTGTCATGACTCACGCAATTCACACTTGGACAAGTGTTTTCGGAAAACCCACAGAAGAAGTGCTTCTGCTGTGATTTGGCGTTCTCTTGGAGCAATTGGTCAATTTTCTGTCATACTTTTAATGTTTATGTCATCCACAATTGCAGGATCCCTATTTTTGACACGGGCGAAAAAGAAAAAGTTTAAGAACGAGACTTATTTGCAGTTTCTTGTGCGAGATTTGAGACAAAAGGAAAAGAAGAAAAAAAAGAAGTTGAAGAAATCAAAAAAGATTTTAAAGAAAGAATTGCACGAGGATATTTTAGCAGGAGATTCCTTAGCTGAATCTTCAAGAAGACTTTCGAGTTCAAAATCAAAGGAGAGTAGTCGTTCAATTAAACGCAGTAGATCTAAAACAAAATCTATAAAGACTAAAGATACAAGCGAAAGCAGTGGAAGAAGCCGAAGTAAATCAAAGAAAAGGAGTAGTAGATCTAAGAGCCGAAGTAAGGGAGAAAAGAAAAAGAATCTTGACCCAACCAAAAAGTCGAAAGAAGTCAGACAGCTTGTGTGATTCTTTTTTTTTCCTTAAGTTATTAAGACATCATTAAAACCTAAGCTACTGCAGTTGTTTCATTGTCTTTCTTTTCATTTGTCTGATCTTTTCTTTTTTTATTTCTAGATTTGGGTGTTACAAATTTTTTTGTGCAGTCAGAAATTGCCAATTTAAGTTGCTCGTATCGTTGGATTCTTCTTTGGCCCCTCTTCACTTTAATTTCAGCAAAATTCTCATTTCTAATTCTATTGTAATACAAATAAGATGATAATAGTGCCTCTACCCCAGGATTTTTAGTCTTCATAGGAAAAAGCTGTTTCCAATTCCCATCATCTAATTGAAATCTCAATCTCACGAAGCATGTGTATGCCATTTTTAAAAATTTTGAAGGATTGTCACCGGCTTCATCTGATTTTTCTGTTAAATTTTGTTTCTTCATCTCTTTAACCTTTTTTATTATAATGCACGAAATGGCGTCGTTCGCGTACCGTTTTGCATACCAAATTAGCCCGTAACCTTCTAGCATGTTGTCCTTAGAATGGTGCATTCTCGGGGACCTACCACAAACCTTAGCAGACTCATTGTAAAGGGAAGACAGGTCCCTTCTACATGAAGATGTCCAGCTCATGAAAGTCTCAAGAGCGTCAATCCTATTACACAAATTCATGCAATCTATATATGCACCAACATATTTCAGCCGTAATCTATCATATTTGCGGACCGAGTCATTTAAAACCTCAAACGGTGATGGTTTTGATGGTGTTGTTACCCATACTGCGCAGATATGGGCCCTTTAATGATGTTTTAACAAAGATGACAACGGTTTCTCTTAAGAAGAATCTAATGAAAAGAATTTCAAAGCATCCAAACATGAATCAGCGTACCTTTTTTTATCGAACAAAGAAGCCATTATTGAAGCAGCTGCATTTGCACATGAGTCTGTGCTCAAACCACGCAAATGGTAGGCTCTTGTCACGGGCAAAGACATGAGACTTCCCATCCGATAAATCTCTAAATCATTAGGATCGTTCACCATAGGTGCTATAAGAAGAGATTGTGCATGACGGTAAACTGAACGATGAAAGAAGGAGTCTTTCACACGACATTGGGCCATTGCTGTTACGAGTTCCCCAAACAGTTCCCAAATTCTATCTCTCACATTCTTTACGTCGCTTGCTTCAGAAGGAGGAGAATCAGATTTATTCTTATCAACTTCAGATGATTCATGGCGTTCATATTTTGAGATAAGACGAATTGCTTCCATTTCTGCTAGCAATCTTTCATTAGTATTTCGACGGACGGCAAGAATTAGAATTTTAAGTCGACTTGCGTGAAGTCTATAAAATGCTTCCGTAGGACCACCGGAGCTTCCTCCACCTTGTTGATCCACTATTCTACCCTCATTTTCCAATTCTTCTGATTGTTTTAAAGCAAATGCATAACTGTTGAGGGACTTTGCCATATGTCTTTCATACAATCGAATCGTATTGTTTTCATTTCTTTCCCCAGATTCGTTGTCGCTTGAGTACCTCTGCATTGAGTACGTTCCTGCGATTTTCTCGTAGCACTTTTGTTTCATAATAAAAATATAAATCAAAGTAAGAGCCTTTGTTCCATAGCATTAGGAAAAATAAGAAACACTCACCTTTCCTATCATAAAGTGATATGGCCACAATTCACTTTCATCGTCCCGTAGATTTTCTATTGTTCCTTTAAATTCTTGAAGAGCGTTCTGTGCCAATTTCCGCTTGATAAGTTTAGGAATTTGTTGTATTGGTAGTCCGTACAGCATACCCCCTTGTAGCTCTGCATAAAAATTAGTTGCAATAGTCTTTGCAATTTCGGGAACAATTTGCTCATTATCGTCATCCTCGCGGTTGGAATCTAGACGGGATTCTTGTTCTATTGCAACAGCAAAAGAAAGTCGAAGACACCTTTTCGCAATCACACGCAAAGCTTGCACGAACATACCTCCCCAAGCTAGTTGCCAAGAAGAAAACTTCTTTGTTAAGTACATATTCATTACAATGTGGTCGAACTTTATAAATTTTTCTTCATCACTCTGGTTTGAGTTTGGGTCGATTATATTCTCGCTGATTTCACATGCGCACTCGAGAAGTGATGAAAATGAAGCAAATGAATGACGAATATAAGCGCTCAAGTCATTTCCTAAGCATGGTAGCCATGTTTCATTCAATTCTTGGCACTCTTTTTCCTGTATTTTAATCATATCATCGAATAATAGACTAGGTTCTTCACGAGCTTTTGTAGCTTTACGAATCTTCTCAAAATTTTCCCCTAAAGGTGAAATGAGGAAATCTTCTTTCCGATAAGAGGAGCTGGGAGATGATATTCTATCACATATTAAATTTGCTTTTGACCACAAACAAAGGGCAGCATTTGCCCAACCCACTGGATTCACAGGCGAATAACATAGATCATTCAATATGCAATCAAACTTTTTCCACACCGACCTTTCATAAAGTGACAAATCATTTCTATCGTTAGGATATCCATTTCTTTCTCTAATGTCACCATCATTATTCATCCCGACTAAATCACCATCTTCGACGTTCCCAATTTTTGGTAAAGGCCCTCTAGCCAGCTCATGTGTTAAACCTTTCCTTAAAATGAATATATCATATTCTACATTTGTTTCAGGATCATGTATAGAATTATTTTCGGTGGGAGAAAAGGAAGTCGATAAACTACTTCGAATCTGCTCTTGAAGAAAAGAAGGGAGTTCTTCTTCATGCTTCTCTTCTCCAAAATTAATATCCAGTTCAAACGTTGCTGCAAGCTTTGCAAAAAAAGTGCAAAAGAAGTTAGGACATGAAGAAATAATATAAATCTCAAATTATATAACATTGAGCTTACAGTAATCGGATTTGAGAAGAGAAAATTTCTAATTTGTTTGCTCGCATGTGATTCAGGAGCACTAGGAAGAACAGCAGCGACAGTTTCAAGAGCAGAACGAGGTGGGAGCCTTTTGCTGTTGAAATATGTTCTCTTAATACATCTGTAGAGCTGAGCTGCAGCTGTTATGGATTCTGGCAAATACATATGTGAGTTTAACGAGTCAGTTGTCAAAGATTGCTGTTGCTGGTTTGTTACCAATGTAAAACCATGTAGAAATTTATATGCTTTGTGAAGTAAACCATCTAGTTGATCGCCAATTGTCCTAGTTCCATAGGGATATACTTGTGTCCATATTAATTGTCCCTTCTTCTTTACGTAGTTTTGTTTGTCGTTCATCATCGAATCTCGTATTTCTTCATGGAATTCAGTGATCAATATATCTGAGAAATGGCAAAGAACCCTAACTACTACGAGTGGCAACAAAGGCTTGCGGATACCAGAAATAGAAAATGAAGATAAATCACATGACTGTTTTTCATCTACACCTTCAAATATTAGGGAAACACAATGGACTGTTTGATAAAGTGAATGCAGTAATCCTTTTTGATATTTTGCAATTTTAACAATCATATCATCTTTGCGTTCTAAGTTCTCTGTGTTTTCATCTTCAGAGAAGCAATCATTAACGCTCTCATCGGAATCGTAGAATTCAGTAAATGGTAGAGCATCCGAAGGAGAATTTTGATCCGTGTCATCTTTTTCTGATTCAGTCAACCCCATACACGCACCACATGTAGCAATGATGACAGATCCAATAGGCATCGCCAAAAGCTTTGCTACACCTCTATCTATTGAGTTAACGGTGAAATTACCCCCATGAGATTTCCCGACAGCATTTGACTTTTCTAAATACTTCCAAAACCACTAAAATTTGATCATAAAGGTATATTAGATTTTCAAATCAAATAGAATCACGTGGAAATCTTAAACCACTCACCAAAAGTGAACTTATGAATTGCGTCAGTGGAGCTGAATCCTCAAAAACAAAATGCTTCACTTTATTTTCCTTGTTTACATTAGTCCCCTTTGAAACTCCTAAACTAGAAATTGAAAAAATCAAAGGTGACGGCTCCAGTATGCCATGGTTTGACATTAAAGGCAAATTAGAAGACAACATATTAGCAAGAAGAGATGATATAACTCCGACGCAATTTGCCTCTGCAAAACAAGCTTTCTGTCGGTCAAAGCGACTTTGCCGTTTGTCGCTTTTTTTTCTCAAGAGAGTCACGAATACTTTTCTATACTGTATCAAAAGCCGCACTAAAGATGTGAAATAGATAGATTCTAGCCATAGATGATCATCTTTGCAAATATTGCATAAGGAGTTGACAAATGAATACGACGTAATCAATAGGGAGGTCCTTGGTGAATTGCTTTCAAGGTCTGAATTATTTTCAAATCTTGCTGATAAATGAGATTTGGATTCATCGTTAGGGAGGAGATCTATGTGCTTAGAAGATTCGTGTACAGACGCTTGGATAATTGAATGGATATCTGGACTCTTGATTATCTTCATGACTTCATTAAAGGCAGTACCTCCTTCTTTATGTAAGACGTAAGCAATTTCGGCAAACTTATCCAAAAAAAATTTGATGCAGGCAAGATAAGATTCTTCCCTACTAGCTTTTCCATATTTTCTAGGTTTACCATCATCATCATCGCTATGATCATCGCTAAAGTCACTGTCATCGTCCAATAAGGAATTATCTGAGTACGACTGAGATGATTTTGTCTCGTCTAAATACTTTCTTCGTTCATCAAAAGCTGTAATTATCAAACGACCTAGCAGTCGCAAAAAAGTAGGCCCATTCCCAGAATGAGAATTCAGACAAAAGGCAAGTATAGATAAAAGTGACTGATTGCTGTTAGGATCAAATTTGTTTCGTTCCACAGAGGAAAAATTTGGAATGACATCCCATAAATCTTTCCACGTTTCTCTCCTTTCTAAATCGTTATTTGGGGAAGTATTTTCCTTCCCACAATATTCCATCATTTCATATGATGAGAGAAAGTCCGAAATAAGCTCGTGATGATTCCCTACATGATCAGTGACGGAGTATCTTTTAAGCAGATCTTTACCAATAACTTTCAATTCTTCCTCAATATATAAAGTCCCTCCAAGGGAGATATCTGACGATGAACTTAAATCCTTCTCTTTTTTAGGCCTTTCTTTCTCATTCTCTGGAATTGAAGGAGTGATCCCTTCTTGGGAATATTTGATATCCCGTAATCGAGACTGTAATTTACTGAATCGTAATCTGGCATGAGTTACTACAAGCATGGCTTGCAGTGAATCTTTATAAGAAGTCAAAGTTATCTCATTTAATTCTTTCCAATGATCGCCATCTCTTCCTAAGGATTCTAAATGTGGGGTCCTAATGGAGTGTTTTGACTTTTTGGAAGGTAATTGGGAAAGAGATTCAATGGTCACATCCAAGTATTGCAAAGCTAATGATTCTGCCATAGAGGCGTCCGACGGTCTTTTCGTTTTGCGACTGAACCATAGGTAGTATACACATGCTAGCCAATATGTTCGACTTTGAAGTTTGCTCAAAAGTTCATTGTCAATAGTCGTTTCTAAAGCTGAAAGTGAGTCTGCAAATTGGAGAAGGTTAGGTATCATATAAGATACTGTACTGACATCACTATCAAAGCTATCCGAAACGAGTGAAAGCCGTTCACAGCGTCTCATTCGGAGTTCGGATATAAGAAGATTCACAGCAAAATCTTCTACACTTTTGGGATCGTAATTTTGATTAATATTGTTATCAAAGGAACCGAACATGGGGGCAGAAATATTTCCGGATTTTTTAGAAAGCATTTCAAAACCTACATACAAATTCAAGAAAACAAAGTAATTATGATGAAAACAAAAGAAACAACATTCCTTATCAATACATTCCGATAAAAAAAACTTACAATCCATAAAACACGATGAAAGCATCATAGAACCACCCGTCTCACTCGCAAAGACATCCTCTACATGAAGTGAAACATGTACCAAAAATTGCCATAAAAGATCAAATGGTCCGGAATTACATCCACTCCATCGCTCCATAAAGCTATGTAAAGATGATCGTCCTCCTCGAGCTGTAGCTTCGATGGATTTGGCAAGGTTTCGTTTATGCAAAGATGAACCCTCTATTGAATGTTGCATAACATCTTTGGAGGTGGAGAGAGATTTTAAATGAAGAGTTCCTTGTGATAAAGAAGGGATACTTGACCACTCAATAGAAGTATTACATGTGGTGATATAGATGGAATCTGAAGCAGAACAGGAGAGTATGTTTCGAAGGAGACAATATTCAATGGAATTGCGTTTGGCACTTCGTTCCGCTTCTTTTCCAGAGGTTAATAGTTGTGATTGAACACGTTTGGAGACTCGACTTGAGCGTATCCGAGAAGAAGATTCATGATTCTTTTTGGTTGAGGAGTCGTTCTCCATTGTTTTTTCTATTTCAACAGGTGGCGTACCCATTCCGTCAGATTTTTTTGTGGACATAGAAAGGGCCTTCCGTTGCTCTTCCTCTAATTTAATTTCTTGTTCTAGATTTTGTTCAATGATTGTGTGTTGTTCCTGTAATCGACGATGATGCTTTTCTTCTTCCAATCGTGTCCGTGCGGATATGACTTCCACAGAAAGAGCTCGGCATGTTGATTCGAATTTTTTGACGTCTTGATGGAGTTTCCAAGTTTCTAAAAGATGTCACCTTTTTTATTAGAGCATTATCATTTTCAATCATAGTATTGGAAAGATTGGACTTACCCTTGGAGTTTGAATCATGTTCTTGATCAGATGGATTTCCATACCCGCTTCCCAAGTATTCGCAAATAGTGCCTAAGGCCGTCGGTGGTAAAGTAAGCATCGGAGATATTTGTAGTAGAACAGTAGGTGATCCAAAACTAGTGTGGGTATATCTCTGGTATGAAAATGAAATAAAAGCATGAGCGATATTAAAAAATATAATTCATGTAGGAATACACTCACTCTCTTTTTAGAAGGTCTATTTATAAGATTGTTTTGTGCCGATGGTATTGAAACATAAGCATTGCCTTCTCGACATGCTCTCATAAGATTTCTTCCCAATGTAGACCAGGAATATCGTGTCAAATCAATAGATAATTCATTTTTATCATGAAAAGATTGTGAATGGTAGGACAAAAGTGATGAATCATAGATTTGATTGGATCGTTTGTCATATTCTTGATTCCATTCCTTCCATGCTCTCTGGAGAGTTCGATTGGGTGGTATACCATTCGGTAACACTGAAAGACCTTTTTCAAGTGCATACCTTTCTAATCGGAGTAAATGTGGATGATAGATATGTGGATCCAGTGCAAATGATTTGTTTTGGGCAAGGATGCTTGAAGCCTGTCCATCATTTTCTTTATTCATATCCATGTCCATATTCGTCTCTATATCCATATTGATGATTCCGTCTACGTGTTGATTAGTATCGTTTGGAATAGGATCCTTCTGATTGGAATGATGTAGACAAGAAATAATTTCATTTCCAAATGCTCTTGCAGCACAGGCAAGTTTTAACCAAAGTGTGGGATCGGATCGTAGATTTAATTCGGAGGCATCAAAGTAGGACATTACTACTAGTTGACGAGTGGTTTGAATGGCCTCCTTCTCCCAACAAGAAGATTTAGATTGAGATAGTGCCATTTTGATTCCTGGTAAGGTTGATAAAATTCCTCGATTCAAAATCGTAATGTTCGACTTTGGATTGGTTGTATTTATGTTGGTAATCGTAGTCGTACAGCAACAGATTAATAAGTCGGCGTAGTTGGTAAGACTCAAATAGGCCAATTCTTTTAATGAGGAACGATGAGCCATGGAAGTGGATGCCAAAATGAAAGAATCAGAGTGTTTGCAATCACGTTGAGGACAAAAATATAGATGATTATCATTTCGTGGATTTTGAAAGTCATCTTTGTTTTGGATGTTGGTAGAAGATATCGTCGAAGATAACGGATGATAATGGGCATGATGAAAGGAAGGAGCATAAATAGCAATCAGTGGATCTAGTAAGACCGTATCTTGCAAAGCAAATCGAGCTGCTTGAGCCACACGTATAATTTGATTTGATAATTCTGCCACATCGTTCTTACTATCTTCGTCATTATCGTTGTGACAATTATTTTGATTATTTGAATCTAGTTTTTTGGATTGTGGATCAGGCGTATTAGAATGCATTTTGTCCATCATGGCACTTAATCGATGTAGGGCACCGACACACTTCATGGCGGTAGTATAAGCGTGAGTCAATCGAGCTAAAGCAGCTTCAGTAGTTTCAGCACGTTTCCCTTTGGAATTGTTTTCATTAAGGGATGCATCGAATTTGGTGGTTCCGTCGGCGGCTGTCTCAAGATGATCCTTTTCGATGGGATCATTTGCTGCTGCCCATCCCGACATGATAATGTTGTTTTTGCTGGTGATGTTATAATAATAATAATAATTATTATTATTATTACTAATTTTATATTTTCAATAACGCTACTTTGAAGAGGCAAATCTGGATCTTGGATTTATTCGAGAGCTTGTTTTGAGATACGAATCCGGAGAATGAAGGATATTTATTTGATATTTTGTCAATCTTTTTTTGACTTTGTCACTTGCTAATCTTGTCATTATTTGTTGTTAATATTCAAGATTATTTTTTATATTTTTTATATTTTTTTGATTGTTTTGATTGTTTTGATTGTTTTGTTTTGGATACCTTTCCGTATACTCCCGTAGAACAACATGACATACTAGGATGACATACTAGGATGACATCATTCTGCTTCATTTATTTCCTCTAACTACCGTAACTGTAGTTCATTAATTTATCCTTCTTCATCATCCTCCAACCAATGTTCTGCAGTACCGAAAGAACAAATAATAAATACATATAGTAGGTTATCACAACCACTGCAAACCAGCGACTATTCTCCCCATCTTTGTGCAATCATCTCATCTACAACTACCAATCAATTTTCCATTCCTATCGTTCTATATTAAAATTGCAAACAGAAAACATCATTATGGACTCACTTCCACCGACCCTCCCCGAAACTACTATTACCAATATCTCCAATAAAAAAAGCAACTCTCATGACTCCAATAATGACACAGTTTATCAATGCCAAGAATGTCAACAAAGTCTTCCCCGAAGCAAATTTGCCAAGAAACTATTTTCCACCAGTAAAAACCCACGACATGAACAAAATTCATCTTCTGCACTAGTTTTGCCTAAAAAATTAATCTGCAAACAATGTCAAAAGACAATCACCGCCAAACGATGTCATCAACCTCCGCCCAAAAAAATCAAACAGGGCCGCATATCTTCTTCAGGAACTATACGTCGTCCTAATAATTTTGGATATTGCGCATATATCGATCGCGTATTCTCATTGAGATGTTTCCGGGATATCGTTGATTTGCAAGTGTTTCAATCAGCCAAGGATATATCGGAATCCTTTTGTGCCTTAAATGCAGCACTTCGACATGGCAAAAATCTACCATATAAAGATATATTATGTCTGGTGATTGGAGATGGAGTGACTCCAAGGACAGCAGTTTTGGTGGCGTTTTTGACCAAGGGTTGGGATTGCATCTCCATTGACCCAGCATTAAAGTCTAAATGGACAGATTCGACTTTATCTCCTGTTCAAAATATGATTGGTTATGCAGGAACCTTAGAAAATTTCGTATTGGATCCCACAACTGATCAAATACCATTTAGTGCTTCTCCTAACCACAATCAAACACCAAATAAGAACAAATGGAAGCATATTGTAATGCTATGTGTCCATTCTCATGCTCGTTTTCGCGGTCATGCCACTGTTGCAAAGATACGTGCAAAATTTGGAAAGTTACCAACAACGATTGTTTCCTTACCCTGCTGTCCTAAATTTCGTCATGTTCATGATATTGGTATACCTCCACATGTTAAATATGACGATGATTGTGTTTTTTCAGCATGTCGGTCAGTCGATGTATGGAATTTTGGTTGTCGTCCGAAAATTCAACCTCCGCCTACATCCCAAACGTATTGTGGAATTATCCAAGAATAATGACTTTTTATTACATATAAAGATTGATAATGATGAAGTTTAATTTAAAATTACTGCAAAATTCCATATCCATCCATCCATTCATTCATTCATTCAAAAAAAGAATTCCTACAAACCCAAAAAAGAGAAATCCCAAAGGTTACCATGTAGTAAATCTCGGTTTGCACCTGCCCATTTCCCAGCAAGAGCATCTGATATAAATTCGTAAAAGAACCAAACAACAATCCCGGCCCAAATGGTAGATAAAGTGATTTGTTTAGGACTGGTGTTGGCAGTTGCATAATCTTTTTTAGGTGCTCCCTTGGCCTCTTGACCTTTTTGATAGGCCCAGTCTGATTGATGTGGATAGATAGTTGAATAATTGATGTTAAATATATAATGAGAGGGTCTAAAATTAAGATGGAAAATGGTATGTTTGCGGGTGTTTTAAAAGTCTTACCATTGGGATTCTCAAGATAAGCATCAAAATTTCCTGGAATAATATGATTCAATTGTTAGTGAGATAAACTTACGAAAGACTACATAAGCCAAAGAACGTTAGTATGCAAAAAAATACGGTCCTACAATACTACTAACCTTGTGCCTCCTGATAAGATACAAAATCAATTTCACAAAGTTCGAACATTAGATGAGCATCCATAAATAAACAAAATGAAGAAAATAAAAAAATCTTACCATACGATCACATCCTTCCGAGGCCATATATTTCAAAACACCTTGTTCATAATCGTCTGCCTTAACAATCCTTTGTATAAAAGGAAGTGGGCCAGCCCGAATCAAGGATCCTAAGGGTCCATATCCGGCTTCTGGTTTGTCTGCATCCGATCCGGGGATCCATTTTTCATCCGTTTTGTCATATCGTGGAGACATTCTAAGGGTTGTAGTTCCGGAGATTTTGCAGGGTGATTGGAGGTGTGTGAAGCCGGAAGCTGGTGTGAGGAAAAGGAGGAAAAATAGACAAGACAAGATTTGCATTTTGATGATGGGTTTGGAGTACAATATGTTGAATTATGATGGAAAAGAATGAGAAAAAGATTAGATTCTTTGCCATGGCGAATCGAATTGAAGTTGGCCCGTGCCTACATTCATTACCATCACCCTACGTGAAGAAATTCTTTGCATATATGATATGTGGAGATGACCACTTTCATCCATGACGTGTGACCTATGTTTATATTTAGATATCCAACTATATGTAGTTCTATGCATAGAAAGGTCTTCGAAAGAATAGCCTGCTGTACAACAAAATCTTTATACAGTGCTCATAATCTAATTAATTACAAAGAGTCTATTTTTCAGATGCTTCATATTTTTGCAATTCGAAACGAATTCATGATTGCAAGCGACGGCTAATTTGATCATCGACAAAATAACGAGCTTGTGAAGTAGAATCATTCATACCAATATGAGCACACAATCCAAAATATCAGAAAATGGAATAATTAAAGCTGTCATATTTGACTTGGTAAGGAGAAAGGTCAATATTTATATTCCTATATGCACATAAAGATTCATCATATCCATTTATTTCTCTCTTACTTTCCAACTTTCTCTTTTCAGGATGGGACTCTTTTGGATACAGAATCGCTTGCTGATCAAGCCATAATCGAATCATTTGGATCGGAACTCTCCCAAAAATATAAAAATGAGTTCCAGGGCCGTTTACCATGGGAAATAAAAAGCAAAATATTAGGTCTGCGAGGGAGTGAATGGATTCCAATGGTGCTAACATATGCGGAATCCAATTGGGAAGTGAATATAGATACATTGTGTCATGGCGATCCAGATGGCTTTATGTGAGTTTCTAATCATGTTGATTTGGGATAGTTTGATGCATTTTATCCATTGCCTACGGTTCATGTAGTACTCATATTCATAAGATTCAATACTGCTTTTCAACAATTGTAGAACTATTTTTTGGCAAAGATGGGAATCAAGATTAAATAAGTTATGTGCCAATGTGAAAGCTTGTCCTGGTGCACTCCCTTTAGTAGAAGGTTTGTCTGAATTACATATTCCAATGGCTATTGCCACTTCCAGTAGGATGATGGCTGTCTCCACGAAAAGGATCAAGTAAGTACTTGAATTGTAAAGGCTCGATGCACGTCAGAATATATTACTTTTAAGATGTCACGATTACTGATGAAATTTAAAACATACAATGAACAGGCATGAAAGCATATTTCGACATATGCAAGAAATTGTAACGGGAGATGATCCAGCAGTAAAAAATGGAAAACCTGCGCCAGATATATATATAGAAGCATCGAAGAGGTTAGGAGCTCATCCTTCGGAATGCCTAGTTGTGGAAGATGCTTTACAAGGAGCAAAATCCGGATTTTCGGCAGGATGTCACGTTGTTTCTGTTCCTGATATACGAATGGATAAGTCCGTTTTTGAACCGTACTCAAGTATGGTTCTTGATTCTCTTTGTTCTTTCAATGGAGAAAAATGGGGCATTGATTTAAATTTGTCTAATACTTTTTAGCTGGGCATACGAATTGAATATTTTTGAGATCTTTTGATGAAAATTAACATGAGGATTCGCTTTTCATTAGAGCAAGGAACATTGTATTCTAGAAAACCAATTCAAATGCATTGCCATATTTACAAGCTTTTCGTCCACGATAGGATTCATATATGTATGACTTTCAAACTAACTAAGTCTTTTTTGAATTTGCCACTTGAACCTTGCTTTTTATGCAAAATATATAAAATTAATAAAGATGCAATGCGATTGAGAGATAAGACGATAAAAAAGCAAAACTTGTGTAAAAGGTCATTTCGGAATGAAAACTGTGGTATATATCCTACAAGAATGTGCCACAGACATTTAATTCTTGTGAATAACCGTCATTTTACCATCAAGTACTAATCTGATTCAACCCACTATAGAAAGAACGTTAAAAATTGAAATGCAACCATTGAATATAGGTCTGTTTGCAAACGAACAATAGCATCAACATCCGAACCAAACTCCAATACTTCATATCCAAAATCAAAACTTTAAGATGAGGCTTTTCGTGTTAATCTTAATTTCCTTCAATAAATTTCCTCTTTTGAGAGCAAAAGGGTATGACCCCACAATGACCGTAGATGAAATCATGGTAAGTGACATACCCTTGCCTTGACAATAATGCAAACCATTGGAGAATGGACAATTTAAAAAGATCATTCTACCGTATCCGTTTTCTCATTTAATGCATTACTCGTACTTTGGCTTAGGAAAATGATCGTGAACATTATGAGGCATTAGAAGCTCTGATGAAGGAGCACGAAATTATTGAAAAGGCGTTGGACAAAATAGAAAAGAAGACAGAGATTCTTGGTCTAGAAATAGACATGGACCTTTTTGCTGCTCAACTTGAGTTGGAAATGGAAGATGATGACGAAGACGATGAAGACGAAGAAGAAATACAAGTTGAAGAAATACAAGTTGAAAAGGATTAAATAGCCGGTTCTAAAGAAGAATAAAGTGACGACTATTTAAGGAGCAAAACTTTTAATAAACATTAAGATTCGGTTTTGTGGGGGAGGTGAATAAAAGATAGTAGAATGGAATAAATTGAAGAAGTAAGAAATGAAACTCATACAGAGTATATGCATTAATCAAAAAACTAAAATTAGAAAATTTATGGCGTTAGTGTGACATCAGATTGGGCTGCATGGCAAGCTTTGATTGCAAATCATATGCTACATGTATAAAGAAACCCAAGTTTTCGGCTTATTCACTATCAGAAGTATAATTAAATAGATTTGCAACTGCAGAATCCTGTTCTTGTCCACTATTTTTTGAGATTCCATTCTCATTTTTTGACCTTTCCTCTAAACCGGAATTTCTGATCTTCGCTTTGGTAGGTGCCCTATTGAGCTCGTCTTCATTTTTCATAGGAAGTTGATCTACTATTTGATTTCCTAATTTTTTTTTACGTTTTTTCTTGTGAACCTTTTGTTCTTTAGAACTATTAAAAATAGAATTCATTCTAACATTATTCCATCTAGATTTCACTTCTTCGCGGAGTCGGCGTTCGCTCCTTTCATGCCTTCGTTTGAAGGCCTGTAGCTCACAAACTTTAACTTCCTCCCTACTTGGTAATAAAATTCCTTTTCCTAAGCCCAGAGATTCAGTTTCTTTCTGCATTTTTCGTCTTTCTTTTCTTTTCGTTCTATATTTTGATCGAAGGACTGAATTCGAGCCTGCATCATCACACATGGTTTTTGATTGTATATTATACAAGGCCTCCATTTTATCTCTTTCAGTCATAGCTTTACGTTCGCCTTTTGCAACATTTTCAAGTCTATCTATGGGATTGTTTCTTTGTTCTTCGTCATTATGGTTGTTGCTATTCATTGAGTAAGGCATTATGTTCCCAGAGCTATTGGCATCAACGTCAGTCTCTATCACACCCAATGTTTCTGCTTCAACAGTATCGAATTCCTCAACCTTTTTCTTGATTCCTTTTACATAGTCAAAACATCTGTCTTTGGGATTCGTCTTGATTAAGAAAATACACTTTGCACAAGCTCTGCATTTCATTTCAAAGTCCCATATTTTTGTTGTAAAATAAGAATCTCCACTAAACTTTTTCTTTGCATTGAACCGTGTTCCTTTTCCAACATGAGCATTGCATTCAAGACAAAATCCATCGTACGGAAGCTCAAATCTAACCACTCCATTTTGAAGAAATTGATTATGGCCTTTGGATTTTTGAAATTCGTTTTTTGACTGGTGCTTATATGCTCCAGATGTGAAATATTCGGGTGGGAGATAATAACCGTCTGACTGTGTTGCTCCAAGGGAACTCATTTTCAAGAAAAGAAACTGAGTTTAAACCTAAAGCTAACAACTTAAAACCTAAAAACTTTCAGCAAAACGGTGTACGTGAGAGGTCTTGTAAAGAGCCTCCACATACGAGAAAAATAAAAAGTTCAAAATTCATTGTGGGTCCATCATGTGGACTCAGAAGAAGTTGAAGTTCTCGCTCACAATTTATAGTTCATGTTCTGTTTAAGAAATACTACTACATCATTTTGGGTTCTACAATTTTATGAAATAGTATTCCTTTACTATCTATTACTGAAATAAATAAAACGAGACACATTTCAAGCATGATTCAAGATGAAATAGATTTTCTTTTCTTTTTTCATGTAACTTTCGTCTTGTGTGTTATCCCAAAACAATAATTGTCAAATTTAGCATATCATAGGCTTACAGGATTGCAGCGCCAATAAAATTTATTCTCGATTCAAATATATTACCAACAATCCAACTATTAAAGTTGTAGAGGATAGATTTATATTTTCTGTTCAGACGGTTTATTTCGATAATTGTACACCTGAAACGCATTACAAAAATTGTAAACCAATAACTTTCTGCAATGAAGTGAGGGTTTCAACCCACATCTAAAAGTTATGCTTCGTTTTATTAACTAATGAAAACACTGTTCTTTTGTGTTGCGGATAGAGCATATGTATTGAGTTCTTCTTTAGTATGTCACACTAGGGATTGAGCAAAAAAATTAACTTTGTTTAATGACGGACAATAAAATTATCTTCTTTCTTCACCCAAAATTTATATTTTTTCGTGGTCTACATCACGAACGATATGTATTATTCGAGTCGCGAATAAAGCTTAGTGTTGAAATAGATATTAAGCAAAACTCCACAAAATATTTCGTTGAAACAAAGAAGAAGTTCTCTTTAGGTTTGTTTTTTTTTAAATAGGAAATATTTCATTGAGGACATCGAAGAAGTATTTAGAGTTCAATCGCGTTTGTGACCCACTTTTTTGGATTGTATCATTTTCTTTTTGTGTAACATTATGCAATAAACATGATTTAACATCACATGTATTAAGTTGCCTATTCTCTAGCTAGAGAGAGAGAGAGGTATTTGGTTGTATGAAAAATTGTCATTCTATTTAATATGCATACCATATAATATCTGCTAAGTATTTTTTTCTTGCACATTCTTCTGACTACCGTACTTCAATCCCAAATATAATTTTTTTAAAAGTAAAATTCACAGAGTTCGTTTGTGAACAACGAATTGTTTACAGCAGATAGTTCTACGAGGAAGGATGCAATTGTGAATATAGAAAGCAGTAGAGAAATATCGTTGCTTTCTACGCAGAGAGATTATTAGAGGGATCTATGATATCAAAAAGCTACTGAATACGAAAAGTTAGAACGATTACGAGGGTAAGATCGTGAAAGACATTTGCAATTATGACTCTTTCCTAAATATTTCTATTGCACATTTTCTAGTGTATATCCAGCAACAAGCTACACAAGACTCTCTCATCAATCATTCAACGATAGCACCATGGACAACGAAAGTTACGATGTAAGTATCTCCTTCAGATCTTAATTTAATCAAGATGCCCTTAGGTCCTTTGATCAATCAAATCACCGCTTTGATTGTGCTTCTCGCGATGTTATATTAAATCTCAACCGCGAGAGCTCACTTTTACAAACGTAAACGTGAATTAAACCTGAACTTCATTTTTATCTTGAACCCCAGAACTTCCAACTTTAAGAAATTGAAGTATAAAAGTTCACAGTACCAAACCAGATTTTTCTTTGTATAATTTTCGTCATCGTACTAATAACACTTTCTTCATTGGCTTTTTTTACAGTTTATATTCAAGATTGTTCTTCTTGGAGATTCAGGGGTAGGAAAATCAAATTTGGTGTTTAGATTCACAAAAAATGAATTTAATAAAGATTCCAAGTCAACAATTGGGGTAGAATTCGCAACAAAAACAGTTCAAATTGAGGATAATAAGTTAGTAAAAGCTCAGATTTGGGATACAGCTGGACAAGAACGGTATCGATCAATTGCATCCTCTTATTACAGGGGTGCTGTGGGTGCTCTTCTTGTTTATGATGTTACTGACCGTAACTCATTTAATCATGTTCCTATGTGGCTTAAGGAAGTTGAAGAAAATGCGGAAAAAGATTGCCTAATCATGCTTGTTGGTAATAAGATGGACCTCAATGATCAACGCACAGTTTTTGTTCGTGATGGGCGATCATTTGCCCGAAAAAATGGTCTTGCTTTCATTGAAACTTCAGCCCTCGATGCTACAGGTGTAGATACAGCGTTCCAACGTATTTTGCAGGAGATTTACAAAACACAAACTAAAAAGCAACTGAAAAGTGCTAATGCAAAAGATGGCGGCAAAGTGAATGGAGGTCCAGGCGGACCTCAAGTTCAACGTGGGCATGCAATTTCACTCACTGCTCAACCAGACCAACCTGAGGCTCCAAGGACAAGAGGTGGATGTTGTTCTTAGTTTTTGTACTTGGAATTTTTTTATTTTCAATGGATGCATCGATTCTAGCTTAAGCACAATGTATTAGTCTAAGGTGAATAGGCATGGGTCGATCTTTTATCTGTTAATATTCTTCGTCACTTTTAATAAATTAAACGTAAAAGCCATATTATTTGGATGTCAACTCATTGGACCTGCAGCTTCTTTGGACGAATTACAAAATATTGTGACTTATTATGTCAATGAAGTAAACCATTTTTAGAGTTTTTATTCAAGAGGATAATATATACTACGCGTTTAGTGTGAGTAATGGAAACAACATAAAAAGCTTTACAATCAATTTCGGAGAATGTCCTTTTCCTAACCAGATCTGTGATTAAGAGTGATAATCATGAGGTAAAAAAAAATTATCTCTATTGATATTGTGGCGTGATGTTCACAGCAGATGATTTAATATTTCATAACAAAATGATTAAATATTAATTATATGATAAACAAAGACATAGACTGAAAGAATGAACTCCCCTCAAGGGCCCTATATAACGAAAATACTCTATGCACAATTTTTGTTTTGTACCCCCTTTTGAAATCGAGGGTACAAATATTTCCAAAATAGTATGGGAAGAAAAGAACCCAGAGTTTACGTAGGGACAATATGAGTTAGACATGCAGAAAAACAAAACATCTTGGCGATGTGCTGGCCACAATTTTAGATTCGTTAGCTGTTTCAACCCGAAGCTATTTATAACTTTTTAAAGAAGTAACTTCTGTGACGAATGCAAATTATGCATGTGAAAAAGTAGTGGTTATATTTCGCTTTGATTGAGATACCAACTAAACAACAACAATGCTCATTTCAAGGTTCGCATTGGGCGGGGGGCGAGTCCCTCTTATAAGATCTGGAAAAAGGCAACTTTCTAGTTCTTCCCTTAAGTTTGTCCCTGACTCATTAAGGGAGGCAATTAAAAAGGTCTTAATAAATGAAGTTACAAAGCATCCTGATTCTGAGCATCTAGGAAGTGGAAAACAGAATGGACTCAATGGAAGCAGGCATACTTTGGAAACTCAAAGTAATAAAATATCTGAGCACAATTTTGAAAATAGATATGGTATTGACCATGTATTGAGTCAAGAAGAAATAGATTCGCCACTATCTCCTATTGCGAAAGATCCGTTAATAAATTGGAACTTAGAAGAAACACCCAAGTATTCATTTCCATCCATGGTGTCACCGCTTTCAAGTACCACAGATCCATTTGTACTTTCAGCCCCGGATACAGCTCTTCTTTCAGAATCTATTCGTGCAAATCTCATTACTGCTAACCACCCTGTACTAAATCAGGCAGCCTCGCACTTTTTCTCGTCAACCTCGAAGCCAGGAAAAATGATCCGCCCAACCATGGTGTTTCTTATAGCCCAAACTTTAAACTCAGAAATCTATCCAGCCCAACGACGGTTAGCTGAAATTGCTGAAATGATTCATACAGCATCACTCTTTCATGATGATGTTATTGATGAGTCAGACACTCGACGCGGCAATCCCGCAGTTCATAGGGTTTTTGGTAATAAGGTGGCTATTTTGGCAGGAGATTTTCTGCTTGCTAGAGCAAGTAGAAGCTTATCTCGACTTAGAAGCGTCGTTGTCATGGAAACAATGAGTATAATTATTGATCATCTTGTGCAAGGAGAAGTTATGCAATTTAAGCACTTATCTAGGGCTGAATTTGAACAGAAAAATGATGAAAGTCACAACTATCATCAAGAAACTAGGATGGAATATTATTTGAGAAAAAACTTTTTCAAAACAGGAAGTCTTATGGCCCAATCATGTATGAGTACTGCCATCTTAGGAGGGTTTTCAACTGAAATAGTAGATGCTTGTTATCGATATGGAAAGCATATAGGGTTGGCTTTCCAGCTTGTAGATGATGTTTTGGATTTTGAAGGTTCTGAGGAAATATTAGGTAAACCACCATTTAATGATCTCAAAGCAGGTATCGCTACAGCACCCGTTTTATATGCAATGGAAAATGATGAGTACAGATCAGAATTGGAGGAAATGATGGAGAGGAAGTTTAGAGGTGATGGAGATGTGGAGAGAGCATGCAATCTTATTGAAAATGGAAATGGAATTCAATTAACTAAGGATCTTGCACAGGTTCATGCTGAACTAGCTATACAAGCTATAATGGAACTACCAGTCGCTGAGGGACGAGAAAATTACAAAGATGCATTAGTTCATTTGGCAAACAAAGTTGTTGACAGGACACGTTAGATTCTAAATATTTTACAATGTTAATTAAATGAAAAAGCTCTCAATTTGCTATTTCATTCATAATTGCAAAACCCATTCCGTCAAATAAATTGTTTATCTTGCTTTACTTCAATTTATTTTCATGTGTGGGTACATCAATACTTAACCAGCTACTTAATTCTGTGTTCGAAATCAAATTAAATGCTTTACCATTGATACCGCGTTTTCGTAATTAGTCGTGGTAGTTTTCAAAAAGTTTCGAAACCTTCATTTGCAATTTCACAATGAACCACAAGTGGGTTATAATTCTGTTGTCCCTCCTAGGAACAAAAGCTGCAAAATACAGAAAAGACTGGTCAAAGTTGAACCTGGAGCAATTAGACGAGGAATGGAAAAATGGTGATGAACCAGAAGAATTGAAAAGTTCCAGTGACGAATTATACGAATTGTATGAAACTCAAAAAAAGAAAATGCTCCAGAGCTACAATAAAAGCGACGATGTATTAGGACCTGATGAAATGGCACAAATAGAAAATGCAGGTAAACCAGCTATGATATTTACAACTATGGAAAAGAACGTGAAAAATATACTTGATAAAGAGAAGAAAAAAACATGGGTATTTGATGAGCTCGCACAAATATGCGAAGAATGGGAGGTAAGCATTTGGAAAGAAATTGTCAACATCGTAATGACTTTTATAATAGACTCATAAACGGAGATCATTATCAATTGAATTGTGTTTGCTACTAATAAAGTATCGGCTTAGGATCGCGTCGTTAGAAATTCAATGCTACCCAATGGTTCCAGATCGAATTTTAGTAACTATTCAGAAAGGTTGGTTTGCGAAAGGAGTGGTTGACTATTTAACTCAGCAAACGATTCTTGCCGAAGTTAAATGGAACAACAAAATAGTGCGGCCAAGTTTAAATCAAAACAATACCTGAGGTTATTATGTTCAAGTAGATTTTTCATTTTTGTGTCACTTGCAATGTGTCTAAAAGTAATCCATGGTAAATCCAAGGTGATAAAAAATAGTGCAAGTTTCATGTTTTTTTCCTATGCTGATCGTAAAGAAAGAATAGTCTAATATTGAGTCTAACATCGAGAAGGTGATTTGAATAAACAATTTAATCGATATTTTAAGTCTTTGGTTCGCTTTTTTTATTGGCAACAATTGATAGATAGATAGTCCATAGGAAAGAGCAAAAATTAACAAATAAAGGTATCCACTGAGGTGGAACCAATGAGTAGCTGACTAGATCAACTAAAGGCCAAAACCCCATGCCAGCCCTCCATGCTGATGGGAGATCAGTCTTAATCTTGTTGACCCAAGTAGATAAAGTAAAACTTCCTGACTGTATTAAACTAGACGCAAAGAAAATGCAAGTAAAACTCGGACTAAAGAGTGCTTGGCCTAGGGCAGCTTTTCGTAGGGTAGAAATCAAGGACGTTCCAGGAAGAAGACGAAAAATCATTTCATACCATGCATGTGCTGCAGGTCCAAAGTATACAAGGCCTACAAGCAATGCAGATACAATACGAGTCCAATTCTTTTTGTTGTTGCCTCCATGTTCAAGATCTTGAGCAACATAGTCAGATAAACCAAATATCAATCCAGCTGTAACACTTTTGGTTATGATTGGTGATTTTTCAAGTACAAATGCGTACTTTTTGCCTAAACCAAGCACAGATGACACCACTGGAGCAAAGAAAGCGGCACTTTTCATTGTTTGCGACTGTTTCATATTAATATGCCCCTTTTTCGTTGCATATTCATCAGCCAAACCAATATTGAGGAGTGACTGGACATTTTTCAAGCTTGCAAAATTACGATTTGATTTCTTAGTGAAACTTGAGATAGGGATGTGAGAGCCTCGTCTTGGAGGACTAATATTTATACGACAAATAGCCGAAAAGCCATTGACTCCATCAGCGAGAAAAGCGAGGCCTAGAAGTTTCATAAGATCTGATCCTCTCATGTTGAATTTGGGCACTAAGTGATTTTAGTTTGCGTGTCAATCGTTGTGCTCAGAGATTTGTTGATGCCGTATTTTCTATGTGATGTCACAGAGAAAAACGAAACTCTGCTCGATTCTATTAATTACATACACAAAAGTGTACCGAAAACTCAAATGGAAAAATAATGTGACTTTTCTCCTTTTTGACATCAATTCTTTCATTTTAAGATTTATGTTTTTTTCATAAAAATGATTGTCGACGAATGTTCATCTGCATCATGAGCAGTGAGGAGTGAAGCGCATAAACCATACATTCTGATTCGGTTTTATACACGTTCAGCTTTTATGGCACAACTTATATTGACAATTAAAAGGTTCATAATTTAAAAATCCTATTTATCCGATTTGGATATTTAATGTAGAGAATCGCATTATATTTTGACATGATATTGTCACAAAAAATGGTTGTAGGTATTACAGATACAGGTATTAATGAATGCTATCTTTGTAAATTAGATCGACGACTAAAGAACCCCTTTTGTGCGCTGATGTTGTAAATTACATAAGTCGCTCAATTTCAAAATTCACTCAATTTCAACTAAACCAAATGCAAGACATGTTTACTTTCGTAAACTTTCGTCAAACATGATGTTATGTGTTTTCTATGATTTTCTACGGTGGTCATGATTTAGTCTGCTGGATCTCTAGAAACAGAATCTTCATCTTAACAATGTTGCTTAGATTAAGAAATACATGATCCAAGACAATCGAGAAAGAAATTTTCCCAACCTTGCATGGCCACTGCGTAAGATTCAGTTAAAAAACGATCATAATGCTCGAGATTTGTCTCGGACACCTATCTATGAAACTTGTATAGCAATAAGTAATTATACTAACCCTAACAATACTTAAAAACGTTCCAGGTGCATAATAGAATACCATTTTCTTATATCATACATAGAAAGATTATAATTTTCCGCGGCTGACCCCTCAAGTCTATCTTTTCATGTGTAACATTGGGATTTGAAATTCGTAAAAATATTTAGATAAAAGAAGCTTCTTAATATCATATTTACAACATATATATAAAATATATGTTCAATTTTTCTTGTTGTATTCTTATTTGATGAAGTGTAAATTGGAGGGAAGCAAATTACAGCTCCACAAGATATTTTAATATGATGATAGTAATGAATGAACAGAAATACATGAAAAAGAACATTTAATTATATCGTACTTATTCTTGTATTCAATTTTATTAGCTATGAATACTTAATCATTTCTACGGTCGTCGTACGGATCTTTTGGCTAATATCACACTTTTCGTATGTAATGATATAAATACATAACATATGGAGCAATAATTTCAGCTGAATAAATCAGAATTCAAAGTTATATACGGTCTCAGATTAGGGACACTATGTACTGCTCCTACACCAAACTAATAAACACAACTTTGTCCATATTTAGAATTTAAATAAAGGAACGGCAAAATATTTATCATGGCGAAGAGAACTAGCAGTAATAGAGAGTTGAGTAAAGAGGAAAGAGCTGACCTCAAAGAGGCCTTCGCAATTTTCGATGTGAATAGAGATGGTAAGTCAAGGATGGTGCTGTGTACTTTCGAATGCGTTGATTCGATCTGCATCGAAGCTCGTTTCCAATCCGACCTTTCGGTTTTGGATTCGAATTTTTGGATCTGTCACCACGGATTCCTACTTTGAGTATTAGTTAGAGTAAGATATTTTCTTATGACCTGCAATTAGGGAATGATACTCAAATGCGATTTTTTTAATATAAACCAAATCAAAAAACTTACATAAAACTCATCTCTTTTTGTTAATTATGACTTTACTCTGTTTTCTTGCGAAATGATGAATGTGATGTGATCCAAAGGAACCATTGAGGCCAAAGAACTGAAAGAAGTTTTACACTCTCTAGGCCTCAACCCAACCACCAGCGAAATTAATGATATGATCAGTTCTGTCGATGGAGACGAGAATGGTTCAATCGATTTTGACGAGTTCCTAGTGTTGATGAAGTCTAGGCGAACAGATCCCGACCAAGAGCTCTTGGAAGCGTTCAAGGTGTTCGACACGAATAATGATGGAGCTATCTCTAGGGATGAATTAAGAGAACTTATGAACAAACTTCATCAACCGATGACTGATGCCGAGATAGACGCGATGATGGTAATGGCTGATAGCAACAATGATGGTGAAATCAGTTTTGAAGAATTTAAGGACATGATGGTAAGTGTAGTGTAGTCTCAACAAATGTCTGACTCAAATTCATGAAAAAACTCTAAAACTGCCACCTTTTCTTTATGTAGAATAATTAAGTGTAGTGTGAACGTTTCTTAAGGTTCCTACAACCCTCCTGCATAAAATTCTCCTGGACAAAAGTTCCTTACTATATAATATCGTATTAATAAGCATTTATTTGTTTGGTGTTCCTTGGATTTACAAAGGTTGCATCAAAGTGATAGACCTGGATTTAATTCAAATTAATTAAGCCATTCATTTTGTGTTCCATCACAATCTATATCCCTGGAATTTCAAAGACTCTAAAGCAATAGTATATCAAGTATTTCAGTCGAGTCCAAGCATTTTTTCAGTACTTCGTAAACTATAAATGTGAGTATATAAGTTTAAAGAACTTTTTGTTTCTGTCTGAATGAAAGTATTTTTAAAATGATTCATTTTCAACTCTGTGTGGCGTATATGCGGGTATGGTGGTAAACCTAGATACTTCTCTACACCCTTTCCAGTTGATGTTGTATGTAAAGCTGAAACTTCCTAAAGTACTTGCGAGGTCTTTGTCAAAGTCTCTCAGGTTACAATATTTTTGCCCAACTTCTTCGTCTAGCATTTTCTTGAGTATACAGAGCATATAGTAGATGTGATCAGACAGCAGGTTTGACAAACGTTTTACATCATGTAGAGTAAACAAAGCATGTTTGCAACGCTTTTCTTTTAGTTCGATACGATATATATTGAATAGGATGGTCAATGTATCATTATCATAATTATTTCTTTCTTGGTTTATTTCGTTAGTAGGAAATCGTCTGTAGCAATGGGTGAATTAATAGTCCTCAAAGCATCTGCGATGTCTCTATCTAAGTCCCTCCATTTATTGCTTCCCTTTCCAACTCCTTTTTCATTCAATGTCTTTTCTGCAGCTTTGATAACTCTGAGCAATCCTTTTTCTGACATCAATCCTAGTTGCGTAGCCTTTGCAGCAGCACCTACATATGTTCGAAAAAAAATCAAAGGGCGGCCATTGATCAATTTGGCAGGAGGTATTGGCAAATACTCGTCACCATCCCAAGGCTCTCCTGAAACAGTATGTAAGAAGACAGCTTGTACTAATTCAGGGTATATCCTTAGCATCTGCTCTCCAGCTTCCTGATCCAATTCCCCTGTATCTCCCACATATATATATCTCATAATCTGTCCCGTTGGATCTTGTTGGAGCAAACGCTCAAAATTAGAAAATTTGCGTAAACCCTTTCGATCCTGTATAATCCATTCAGCAACACTTCCATAAAGAACTGGTCCTATTCCCCAATCGACATATCCAGAAACTTCTCCAGCTTGACGGAAAGCTGTTGCAAGTTTAGATGATGCTTTTAATTCTAAAGCTGCTTTAAATTCTTCAGCTCTAGCGGTCAAAACAGCAATTTTAGCAGGAGAATATTGTTCCAATATAGATGCTGATTCTGTTTTATCATTAGTAGTTTCAAGTAAGGAATGAGCTGAAAGTTCCAGCATAAATTGAGCCACACCGGGATATAAGTCACCACGTTCATATTGCACATCTATCCCACCCAGTGCTATGCCACCTACATTTACACCACCGCTGGATTTCAGGGTATCATCTACGTCACTGATAACTTGAGTAAATGTCAAGGCTTGATTCTCTATTTCGTTGGATTGAAAGATAGGATATGATTTTCGCAATGGCTTCGAAAAAGTATGTGTTTGGATAATAGTTGTGGATGTGAATGCAGAGATTCCTTTTTGGAAAAGAAACATAAAATAGAAGCAACAGCTTTTTGTCGTTATCATGCTCTTACTCATAATCAAATTATTGAAGATAAGATTGTCAAAATGGAAGCAATATCGTTTCTTTTCATTCAAGAGACGATGTGACACCCTGAGAAAAAATATGATTTTTGCTGTTGCACGAAGTGTTTATTTTAAGTTGAAAATACGTTGTTTCTATTCTTTATCCAAAACAAACTATATGATGTATGCAAACTCAAACAGCAACAGCAGAGAGAATGATGACATTTTTCACGAAGTTAACTTTTGAGCAAGTTAAGTGAGTGATGCAAGCGAAACCAAATGCCGTACTATGCCTGCCTTATAAAAACATATCCTTTCCTATAAAAGTACGCACTTTGTTGGTAGGTACTAATATATGAGCCAATTCCCGTAAAGATAAGGATGTATTTAATCTCGAAAGTAGTCGTGTCATCAACATACAATTACCTCAAGTTGACGTTGAAACGCTTCAAGATACCTCATTGATTGCATTGAGCAGGGCAGCATTGTGGAATCATTGAAGCTGCTTTTCAGGCACTTTTCATGCTTATCCAGATTCTCCTTGCAACAACCACTCTTCAGTCATATCTCTAAATCTCAAATAATTTTGAAGTAAGCACCATGATTTATCTCTTTCAAAACTACAGTGTTGTATCAATAGGTCTTCTTTTCTATTGGTTGAGAAATGTCAACGCTTTTGCACCAGTCCCAAAGGCCCATCTTCCAGCATTTCTACCAACAGCCTCTCATCCCATAATCACAAAAAGCTCGGTTTCATTCTCAGAGAAGACAATGAAATTAAATTCATCTCCCAACACATCCAACGACAAAAATATGGAATCTTTTTCTCACAATGATATTATTTGGAAGATCAAACCTTGGATAAAAAGTAAAAATGCCAAAAACAATCTTATCTCCGTATCCTCCATCTTCATAGAAAAGAGTGTGCTCAAAGTAGCATCCAATTTGATTCGATTAGATTGTAAAATAAACAAGAAAACGCCTCCTAAAGTGCTTTGTCCAAAAAGTGGCCAAGCTGTATTAGAGGCATATACAAAACGTAAGAAAGGAATTTTCGGTGAGTGAATTTGAATCTTCTTCTTTTTTTCCAAAGCTCAATAGATAGATCCCCACTGATTCACATTTACAATATGATTATTTTTTTACAACTCCCCAACGAAACCAATATAAAAATTGTGTATATTATAGCATTGCTTCCATTCAAGAAAAAAATTGCTCGTTTTGGTATTACTACCCATCGTGGTCCTCCAGCTCCTCAAATAACATCTACCGTAGAGCAAGTCTACAACATTACCCTCAACGTTGAACCAGGTGTGGCAGCTATAATATATATGTACGTGGAACCCGATTATCGCTCAACGGGTCTTGGTGAATTGGCTCTGGAAGTTATATCCTCCATCCATGCTTTTCAACGATGTGATTTTACTATCCTTGTGGCAGATGATAACGGGTCAGGAAAATTAATTGAATGGTATAGAACGAATGGGTTTGAGAAAGCTCCTCTTTTACAGGAGATGATGGGAAGTCCAGATGGAAAATTTGGGACTACAATGATTCGACCAACATCTGTATCACAATCATTTTACGATGACTGTAAGATCAAGTGGTGGTAATATTCATTTGCATTCCTTATATCTAAAGATTTTCGTTATATTTTATCACCATGCTCATTTTTGGTTTTCTTTTCATATCGTAAATAATTAAATATGAAACAAAACGAAACAGAAAGTTGGCTCGACTGATGTTTTTAATGTAAAGTGGTAAATTGCAGAAGGAATAAATAATGAGTGTTTCCTTCCCTATGATTTTAGCCTTTTAGAGAGGGACTGAATTTGTAAAGCAACGTTTCACTGAGTTATATGTTTTGTATTGGTAGTAAAAACGCCACATTCCAAATACTTTATTTTTTCACATTGTAAAAAGAAGAACTAAAATAAGATTTGTGATCAGCAGTGTCAGCAACAGTGAAACG